>OGZW01000256.1_pt1 | contig 39486 bp, 39 predicted proteins | sample 1577001 | NCBI WGS metagenome assembly OGZW01 (sample SAMEA3541519, study PRJEB24748) | human gut metagenome | biome: human gut; feature: human-associated habitat; material: faeces | place: China | collected 2012 | reverse complement strand
CCTCCCGGGCGCGGCGGAGCATGAGGGCCTTCTGGTTGTCGGTGAGGCTGTTGTTAAGGAAGGCCGCCGCCACACCGGCCTGCACCAGTTCCCATGCTGTATGCAATCGGACTCGCCATTACGGTTCTTATCGTCTGGCTCTACACATTCATGTATGCCGGTAACTATCGCTATGGAGAGGAAGCCGGGTCTGCGAAATGGGGCACCCTTAAAGAAGGAGTCGCCTTCAAGGATCAAACGGATCCGTCCAACAATCTTCTCTTCACGAAAAATTATGGTCTTGCCCTGAAAAAACCGAAGTTCGACCTCGAACATGACCGAAACCTCAATGTCATGGTTATCGGCGGTTCCGGCTCTGGCAAGACCCGTAACTATGTAAAACCTAATCTCATGCAGCTTAATGCAAGCTACTTTCTGACCGATCCGAAAGGAACATCCCTTCCAGAGTGCGGATATCTTTTCAGGGACAACGGTTACCGCATTAAAGTGTTCAACACCATCGAATTCAATAAATCGATGCATTACAACCCGCTTAAATATGTTAAGACAGACGCAGACATTCTTTCCTTTGTCAACTGCCTGATCTCGAATACCAACGGAGACAAACAGTCCGGTGGAGATCCGTTCTGGGAGAATTCAGAACGTCTGCTCTATACCGCGCTCATCGCCTTGTTGAGAGACTGGTTCCCACCGGAAGATTACTCGTTGGACGGATTATTGACGCTTCTTTCCATGGCAGAAGCCAAGGAAAACGATGAGAATTTCAAATCTCCGCTCGACATGATCTTCGATGAGATCGAGACGGGCAAAGTTTACGAAAGAAATCCGTTCTACCAAGGCCCGTCGACCTCAAGCTCCTATGCAGACGCGGAATCAGACCGAATGGCAATCAGCGAGAACACGACCGACGAGTTCACTTGGCAGTCAAGCCTCATGGAGCGTAACAATGACGGACTGTCTCCTGCACGTGAAGGCGGATTGACGTCCGATCAGGATTTCGCATTGGCAAACTATAAGATGTTCAAAGTAGCTGCCGGCAAGACGCTGAAGTCCATCATCATCAGTTGCAACGTGCGCATGGCCCCGATGCGAATCGAGCAGGTGCGCGAACTGTTGAAATACGATGAGATGAATCTTGACGAGATGGGAGATCCCGGGCAACGCACTGCTATCTTCGCCATCATGTCGGATACTGATAAAACCTTCTCGTTCCTGCACGCAATCATGATGTGGCAATCGATTGATATCTTGTGCCGCCGTGCGCTCGAGAAATACAACGGCAAATTGCCGACCATGGTCAATTTCATCTTCGACGAGTTTGCAAATATCGGCACGATTCCCGATATCGAGCAGACGATCGCCGTTACTCGTTCTCGTAACATCGGCATCTCGATCATCCTCCAGTCTGTCGCACAGCTGGAAAGCCGCTATGATAAAAAGGCAAAGACGATTATCGATTGTTGCGATACCACTCTCTTCCTAGGTGGCAAGTCGAATTCCACCAACAAGGAAATCTCCGAGATGATCGGCAAGCAGACGATTAACCAGAAGACATTCGGCGAGACGCGCGGACAGTCCGGTTCCAGCTCGAAAAACATTCAGATCCAAGGTCGCGACTTGATCGACGCCGCTGAGATCGGCAAGATGAATCGCCGCGAGGCAATCCTGCTCATCGCCGGTACAAATCCGCTTAAAGATCTGAAATACCCGGTCGAGCAACACCCTAACTACATCTATCTCGACCCCGGTCGAAACAAGCCGGGTCAGGTCAAAAACCGCTGTCTGTATGATGAGCCGTTCGATATCCTGGAATACATGGACGAAATTAGGACAAAAGACGCTACCTACGCGTCATAACTCACGCGTTTGGTATACACTGAACCAGTGCAACCGACACGGGAAAAAGGAAAGGAATTGAATGGGTGGATAAACTTATAAGGATTTTTGCCCAGCCGATAGGTTTCGCCGGTACTGCTTTTGGCATTGCCGGCCTAATCTATCTCGGCATCTCGTTGGCAAGCGGTGGAAGGCGCCAGCCTGAAATCGTTAAAGCCATTGCAATGATCGCAGCTGGTTTTACAGTCGCGGCAGCAATGGCGCTGTATGGCTACACCGGGCATTAAGCTCATGAAATCTAAGAATATTTAAAGAAAGGAATTTAGCGTATGCTCTCTCAAATCATGACCAAAATCTCCGGAGGTGTCACCTTTCTCGGCGGCGTCCTCATCGTTTTCGGTCTTGTCAATCTCGGTATGACAATTAAAGACGGTATGCAAGGCGGTGGCGGCCAGCTCGCCGGCGCCATCGCCATGATCGTCGGCGGAGGTATCGTCATCGCAGCCTCCGTTTTTCTCGGCAGCCTGGACACCAGTTTCGCCGGCTAAAGGAGGAAATGCCCGATGCTTAGCGTTGCAATTCATAAGGATATCGCCGAATATCAACCGAAAGTCATCGGTAAGCTTACCGGCCGTACCCTTATCTCAATCACTGTCGCATTAGGGCTTTCCATTTCTGTCGCCGTTTATATGAATCTCGTTTTGAAGATCGATCCGACCGATCACCTTGAGTTCATCTATGCGGTTTCACTGCCCTGTTGGTGCTGTGGCTTTTGGAAGCCTCACGGGCTGCCATTCGAGCAATTTGCTCTCCTTTGGCTACAGCACCAGCTCTCCGATAATCGACTTTTTTACAAACCGTCAATGTTTAAGAGCGGGTTCGTGAAAACGCCGGATGAGATCACGCAAAGCAGGAAAGGAAAGCTTTATGACAAATCAACCAGAAAGTTCCTTGATGGGACAAACGGGCTCGAAGCCTACAGCCCAAGGGCAGGTCGAGTCATCTATTAACGATACAATCAATTTTATCATGGCTAAGGTTGCCGCCGGCGAAATCGACGCCGCCACGGCAACCGAACTGATTGCTGCCGCCCGCAAGGATTATGAAAGCAACGTTCCGGTGACCGCATCTGCCCAACAGGCCGTGCAACCTCAACAATCTGCAAATACCTATCAAGCCAATCCTCAGACTGCATATGCTGTACCTGAGATGGAACCGGAACAAACTCCTGTTGATTATGGGCAATTCGCCACCCCGACGAACTATCCGCATACCTACGATGTCGAAGATTCCTCTGATGTCGATATGGATGCGCTGAGCGGGATTGCCGGCGATATGCTCGATAAACAGCCACGGAAAAAGCTTTCCCGTAAAGAAAGAAAAGCCAAGGCTAAGGAGATGAAAAAACTCCAAAAGGAGACGAATGCCAAGCTCAAGGCGAACGCAAAGAGCAATAAGTCCATTCAGAAACAACTAAAAGAGCGTGATAAGGAGCTCTCGAAAAAGAATGAATTTGCTCGCTACAAGCGAAAAACCGCAAAAGATGTCACTTCATTCATCGGATACAACCGCATGTATGAAGACGGTATATGTGAGGTCGAGGAGGGAATGTTCTCCTCCTGCATCTGTTTCGAGGACACTTCTTACCATTCTGTGCGCGAAGATGCCCAGAAAGCCGTATTTACGTCGATCTGCCGTCTCTACGACCAGTTCGGTGCAGACACGCTTGTACAATTCAATATCATCAACACCCCGCTTCTCAAGGAACAGATCGGTCATCGCAAGTTCTTCAATCCGAGCAGCCAGCTGAATGTAAACGCTGCAAACGACGCCGCCGTCTTCAATGAGATCTTGAACGAGAAGATGCGTCAGGGTGTTTCAAACATCCGGCGTAAGATGTATATCACCTTTTCAGTTTCCGCCGCCACGGTGGACGATGCCGTTCCGAAACTTACCCGTATCGAAAATCAGATCTCGCAGATTCTCACATCCATCGGTTCAAAGAGCCGTGTACTCGACGGTGCGGAACGACTGGCACTTCTGAATAGCCAGCTCAACCCGCTCAAGCCGTTTAATTTCGATTATCGACGGGATATCTCCGCCAGAATGGTGCAGACGACAAAGGATTGTATCGCACCGACGACACTCGATTTCAAGCCGGAGGGACTTGCCGACTGCTTCAAGACGGGTGATATGTGGGGTCAGGTTCTTGTTATCAAGAAGCTTGGTTCGGAACTAACCGACCAGGCGCTTTCCGATATCACCGAGCTCCCGATTCCGCTTAACGTCACTTGGTTCGCACAGCCTATGGATAAAGCGGCTGCCGTCGCTTTCACGCGACAGCGTTTGGCCTGGATTGATAAGGAGATCATCGAGGAACAGCGCTCTGCAGTTCAGAAAGGCTATGACTTTTCAATCCTTCCGCAGGAGCTCAAGTACTCTAAAGAGGAGACCGAAGACGTCATCGATAATCTTCAGAACAAAAATCAACGTCTTTATGTTTTCACGGGGCTTTTCTATACATACGCACCGACTAAGAAGCAACTGGATAACCAGGTGCTTTCCATCATCTCTGCCGCCCGCCAAAACTCTATCGAGGTAAGTACCTATGAATACCGCCAGCGCCAAGGTTTCAACTCTATCTTGCCGTTAGGTCACAACCACTGCGAGATTTCCCGCATGTCCACAACTGCCGAGGTCTCCATCCTCATGCCATTTGCAACAATGGAACTGGATGATAAGGGAGGCAACTATTACGGTCAGAACAAGCACTCTTCTAACCTGATTTTCTGTAACCGCAAGCTCCTCGCATCACCGATGGGTTTTGTTTGCGGCAAGACAGGTAGCGGCAAGGGCATGTCTGTAAAGACCGAGATGACCGGTACGATTCTCAGCAACCCGACAGATGAAATCTACATTATCGACCGTGCTGGAGAGTATACCGGTATCTCAAGTCGCTACGGTGGCGTAACATACAACTTCGCCGTCGATTCGGATACCTATCTGAACCCGTTCGATACCGTTTCCGTCGAAAGCCTCAGCCCTGATGCCCAGCTTGCCTTCAAGATCGATGCCATGCTTGCACAGGCCGGCGCCTCCGCCGCCGAAGCAGGACGAGACCTTGGAGAGGAAGACCAGTCGATCATCACGCGTTGTGTACAGGAGGCTTTCTTCGACGCGCGTCAACGCGGCGACCAGCCGCCCCTCCTTGAAGACTTCTACAATAAGCTGCTTGAACAACCTGAGCCGGAAGCAAAGACCATCGCATTGCGTTACGAGCGTTTCGTGACGGGCACCCAGTCCTTCTTCAACCATCAGAGCAACGTCGACTTCAAGTCTCGTATCGTGGATTTCAATTTGAAGGACCTGCCGGACTCGATGCTCGTCTTCGGCCTGATCAACGTCTGCGAGGCGGTTCGTAACCGCATGTACTTCAATGCGAAACGCGGAGTGCGTACATGGCTGTATGTCGAGGAGGTGCAGTCACTCTTCGCCTATCCGACTGTTCTGAACTACTTCTCCCGCTTCTCGAACGAGGGCCGAAAATTCGGACTTTTGCTGACATGTATCAGTCAGAACGCCGTCGCAATGTTGAAGAACAAAGCCGCTCAAAATCTTGTCCTGAATTCCGACTTCCTGCTCCTGCTTAAACAGTCACCGCTCGACCGCGCCGAATGGGTACGCCTGCTCGGTCTTTCCGAACAAGAAGAGGAGTTCATCGACGAATCTGTCGAGCCGGGCGATGGTTTGCTTATCGCCGGCGGTGCGCGTGTCCCGATTCGCGGTAAGTTCCCGTCCGGTAACGTACTCTATGATCTCTTCTCGACGAACCCGAATGAGGCAGCCGACAAGAAGCGCATGCAGGAATTTGCAGCACGCGAAAAATCCCGCCTTGGATAAAATTAGCTGAAAAGGAAAGGAGCTGACAAGATGAGAGCAGACGATTTCGTCACAGGTGATTCTGCAAGAGGAGCTGGTCAGAGTTCCCTTGTTGGCACAGAATCGACGAATGCAGTCAACACCGGTCTTGTCGGCTCCGCCGCTGCAATTGCCAAAAACATGGTTATCGGCGGCACTGAACTCGGTGATGTCGATAAGATGTACCAGGCTGGCAAATCGGCTGTAAAAGGATCCGTAAACGCCGCGCGTGCCGGTTCTGACCTTGTGAAAGATACCGTTGACACGGCAAAAACAACGGCCAAGGCCTTTAAAGCAGGGCTTAACGGCGAGGATATCGACCTTTCCGGAACGAAATCCCGTTCCGGAAAGAATCTAGCGAAGGGCGCGAAGAAAGCTGCCAAGGACGGTTTTCGAGCTGCAAAGCGTGCTGCCATCAAGGATTCCGAACTTGAGGATGTGGACAACCTTTATCAAGAAGCAAAAGGATTAAGCAAAGCGACTGTCAGCTCTGCAAAAGGTGCAGTCAGCAACACCCGTAAATCTTGGAAGATGCTAAAACGCTCAACCGCGCGAATTAAAGCCCTTTCGAGAAAACGGTTTACTGCCGGCGCCGGCAACAAGTTCAACCAGCAGATGTACAAATACATGCGTTCGGCTGCCTACCGTTCCGTTTCCACGAGCAGTGGAATCGTAAGCACCGTTAAGAACGCGATGTCTGTAATCTATTGGGACATTCGGCTCGCTCTTTCTAGTATCAGTTCTGCTATCGGTCTATTTTTAGGTTTTCTTGGAATCCTTCCCTTATTATTAGTAGTCTTTGTTCCGATTTTTTTCTTAATTTTCGGTACGATATCCGGAACCAAAGCAACAACTGTAGGATCGCTCACTGGTGATGAAGCCACAATTGCACAATATCTAATCGACAAAGGTGTCGATCGTACCCATATTGCCGCAATCATGGGCAATATGTTTCAGGAGTCTGGTTGCCGTCCTACTGCAATTAACCCCTCATCGGGAGCATATGGTATCTGCCAATGGCTCGGCGGCCGTAAGACCGGATTGGAAAACCTTGCCAAGCAAAAGGGGAAGGATATGTCCGATCTTTCCGTTCAGCTCGACTGGTTCTGGGATGAATTCGCTGAATCGTGTTCGGGTTGGAATAAAGCAAAGTATAAGGTTTTTTGTGCACAGTCCGATCTCAAACAATGTGTCTATCTTTTCAGAAGCCAGTTCGAGCGCTGCGGGGAGAGTGAAGCGGCCGATGCGAATCGTTTAGCACAGGCACAGCGTATCTACGATGCACTGGGAACCAGTAATGGAACTAACGGTATTGACGGAAATGGCCAGGATTTAAAAAAAGCCACCCGAAGGCAAAAAGATGTAGTCAATGCCGCAAATACGACTACGTCGCCAGGACAGGGATGGTGTGCCGCCTGGGTCACAAACGTCTTTCAAAACGCCGGCATCGGTTACTTTGGGGGAAACGCTTGCGACATGTGTCGTGCTTACTGCACCAGCACCAACGTTCGCGATTTAAAAGTTGGGATGATTATCGCTGACGTGTCACATCCCGGAACAGGCGACGCGGGTCGTCTTTATGGGCATGTCGGAATCTATATCGGCGATAATAAGGTCATCAGCAACGAGGGGCCTATTACCATCAAGAGCCTTCAAGAATTTGTCGGCTTTTATGGAAAAGGGACAGGATGTAAATGGGGATGGCTTGGCGGCGTCGATCTATCTAAATAAAAGGAAAGGAATAAAAGCATGCGAGACATTTGGTTTTTAATAACAGACCATAAGGGAATCGTGAAAGTTGCGGTACTTTTAATTGCCATTTTCTGCGCTATCTCGATTGGAATCGGTGTATATACAACCTCTGTTCAAACCCAAGAACAGCAAAAACAAGAGCAAAAGGCAAAGAAAAAGGAGCGCAAGAAGCAGATTAAAAAAAGTTCTGTCACGTTGACAAAAGCACAGCAGAAGATTGTCGATAAATATGACCAGTCGACTGCACAGTTCTCCGCTCTACTCTCTTCCAATATCTGGGCAACCTACAGTGGCACCGGACGTACGCTTTATTTTACCGAATCATCCATAATCATCGCCGACCCGGAAGCCAATCCGAACAAGGTTGAAAAGCCTTTTATCATCAAGGGTCTATCGACTGAAAAAGTCGATGTCGGCGAGATGGTGAACCTTACTCGCTATAACTGTGCCTATGAATCAGACGATGACAAAACGCATGTCCTGACCGTCGACAAAAACGATGACGGCACGTATTTCAAGATGTCTATCGACGTGGAAAACAATGGAACCAATGAGGAATATACGCGAACACAAGCAGCGGGTTCCTTTGATATCGACGGTATCGATGATGGTTTGAGTGAAATCCTAGGAAATGCGAAGGATACCATTGAAGATTATGTGCGTGAGCAGTGTGCGCTCTTCTATCCGACGGCTGTAAAAGCGAGCTGCAACGGGATCCTGACTGCAGATTTCAATGCTAACGAGTATCGTCTCGACTTTTCTTTGGAGGATTCAGACGAGCAACAGCTTACGGGAATAACCGTGATCTACCATTTGAGTAATCAAGAATGCGAATTGATGTAAAGGAGGAAAAATGAACGAGCTTGAAGACAATAAACCCAGTAAAACTAAAAACGGGAGCCTATGTCTTGCAAAAAGACTAGCTAAGATTCTCATAATTCTCCCTCTTCTTATTGCATTAGCGTTTCCTCAGCCTGCTCTCGCTGCAGATAGTACAGATGACTCCGGTTTCGATATTTGGGGTTCTGTTTCCGGATGGGTTGGTGATCGTCTTTCTGATGCAGGAGACGCCATTGCGCATGGAGCCGCACCATTCCTCGCAGGTTGGTCTGAAAGTCTGATCAACCTTTCAATCAACAATATAAAGACAACATCGACAAAATCCATTCTAGGGAAAAGCTTTTCCAACCTTCTAGGCAAAAAAACAGGAGGATTTTATACAACTGTCACCACTGTACATAAGAACTTTGTGGTCCCGGTGGCAGCATCAATTTTGAGTTTGGTAATGCTGATTCAATTGATAAAAATCTCTCAAAGAATTGATGGTTCAGCAACACTTCCGGTTATTAAGGACATTGTTTTTCTAATCGTCTATGCAACGATTTTCATTTGGCTAATTAAAAATTCGGTGGATATATGTGCGGCAGCATACGATACTTTTAACGATATTGTTAATGGTATCAGCCAAGTCAAGATTGACTCATTGGATGCTATTACCGTTTCGGAAAAAGTTGGGGATAGCCCAGGAGCAGCGGGAAGTCTTTTCGTTACCTCCCTCGCAATGCTGCTTGCAAGTTTTGTGGTAAAGGGGGCTGTATCTGTCATGTGCTACATGAGGGCAATCCAGCTTTACGTCTTCACAGCCTTTTCGCCTATTCCATTTGCGTTGCTTGGCTTTGATGAAACAAAGAATTATGGTATTAGCTTTTGCAAGAACTACCTAGGAATTTGTCTCTCCGGAGCAGTTATCATCTTGGCTTTAAGCGCGTTTCCGTCGTTGCTGTCAGGTTTCAGCGGTGGAGAGATCACGGGAATTAAGGGAGAAATGTGGGGATCATTATGCGCTGTTTTGGCTATGACACTGATTATCATTAAATCTGGAACCATTGCCCGCGATATTCTCGGTGGTTAGTATTAGGTGAAAACATTTATTAAGGAGGTGCAGTGCCATGGATGATGAAAGACAACAAGGGTCTTGGTGGGGAAACCTTGAGACAATTCACCCTGATGAAGACCATGAGGATTATATCGAAGAACAAAACGATGGCGAGAAGCGAAAAAAGCTCATTGCTGTCGTGGTTGTCGTCGGCGTCATTCTGGTGCTGTTCCTCGGCGGCGTGACTGCTTTTACCGTTTTTTCGAGTAATAAAGGAAACGGCTTAGACACAAAGAAAGAACAAACGCAAACTCAGAAGAAAGAGACCTCGACTGAGAATGCAAAGAAGAAAAAATCCGCTGAAAAGAGTGCTATCTCCGTCATGGTGACAGCTGACGGAGCTGCTGAAGATTCTAAGGCTTCCGTTTCGATTTCCGAAAAGGGTAAGAACGGAAAGATTGTTGTCAAAGATATTTCCGTTGCAGTCAACGACGAGGTCAAGATTTGTACCCTGCCGAAAGGCAAGTATTTGCTGACCGTTGAGTCGGCACCGGACGGTTATGATAAACCAGCAAAAAGCACCAGTTTCACCGTCAAAGGTGAAGGGAAAAAGGTGTCAGCTTTCGTTTTTTTAGCTAAACATGTCGATAAGACTGCTGAGAGCAGCGAGTCTGAAGACAATGTTGAAGCGACTCCGGCAAACGACGGGGCTTCGCAAAACCAGGATGCTTCTTCTAACGGTCAAAATCAGAATAATCAGGCAGAAAATTCTTCTGCCGATATGAATAGTGGTGCTTCCGCTCCATCGTCTGGCAACGGACAGCCCTCTTCTACTTCAACGCCGACAACCACGAAGACTATCCATCATCCCGCCGAGACGATTAGGATCGCGATCTGCGACACATGCGGGGCGGATATCACCGATGATATCGAAGGCCACAAGAAGTCAACCGGCCATCCGTGGTATCACTATGATGCGAAAGTAATCAAGGAGGCTTGGGACGAAACGGTGACCGTGAACTAGATGAAATTCGCAAGCGCTTGCGAATTTGAAAGAAAAAACAGGGCACCCGACCGAGGTGCCCTTTTCCGGTATCGAATGGTAGAATCTTACCAAGCATCAAGACGCAAGGAGGTACCCCGTATGAATGAAATGCAAGCTCACGGCCTTTTAATCCCCGTCGGCTCGATGCCGATCGAGGTTTGGATCGATAAGAATAACTCGCTGGACGAACTGCAGAACTTCGTCAACGGCAACGTTGATGTACTGAGGGTTCTCGGTAATGGGGTTGACCTGTGGTTCAATAAAGAATATCTATTCAACGGCAGCCAGCCCAACCGCGCCATCTACGCCACGAAGCACATGGAAGAAGTCGGATATCTCGACCAGCTGACGTTCGGCCATCCCGTCAAGGAAGGGGAACTCTATTTGCTAATCTGCGGTGATTTCGTCGCCTTCGGTGTCGACGAGGAAGGCGAAATCGCAAGCCTTCCTCAGGAGACGATCGACAAGCTGAAAGAGACCTTCGCAGACCCGTCCACCGGCTACAAAGAGTATATTCACATTAAGTACGGCATTGAACCGGATCGATTTCAGCTTCAGAATGAGCAAGACGCCGGCGACAAGCATGAGAAATCTACGAAGTCCCTCGCCGAGGCCGCTACAGAAGCCAGGGAGAGTTCGCTAGTGCTCGGCCAGGACGAGGACAACCATGACGACAGCGGTAGCGATATCGGCAATTTGCGTCCATTCGAATGTGAGTATCCGATCGGCCACTAACCAGAGCTGTATGAATCGTTTTAAAGAAACAAGGCGGTGAAACGATGGAATCCAATAAAGTCAAAGGCCTGATCTTCCCTGTCGGTGGGGAGGCACAGGCATTTCTCGCCGACAGGGACAGACCATATCGAGACATCCGTGAGGCAGTCCAAGGCGAATATGACGAACTTGGTGCCACGTTCGCCGATGTGGATATCTATGTGAATGCCGCCGGTGCAGACAGTTTGCTGCCAAACCGCGCCATCAACCCCGATGCCTTCATGGATGACTCGGGTTTCCTGTCTGAAAAGAGCCTTATCGTCGGGACAAACGACGGCAAGCCATTCTCTCTCATTTTCGGCAATATCGTCGCCCTCTCACGTGATGAAACCGGTGAGCTTATCGATATGCCTGCCGATATCGAGGCGGAGCTGAAAGAGTCACTTAGCGATCCCCTGGACGGATATGATTTACAGTTTCGAGAGGCCTTCGGCAGATATCAGAACTGGGACCTAAGCCAAGCCCAGGCCGCCGAGATCGCCGGCTTGAGCCAACAGGCATTCTCCTATCATGTGAACAAGATCACGAATGCACAGGATACCCGAGGAAGGGGATTGAAACCCCTTCCTAAGGGATTCGACCGCCTCTACAGCGAGTATAAGAACGGCGACATCTCGGCAAGATCCGCCGCGACGAAGCTCGGCATCACGCATCCGACGTTTCTCAAATATGTCAAGGAATGCGATGTCCGCCTGCATAAGGACGACCTCGTGCAAACCAGCAATCCGCGTGGACTCACGGAACGCCGTGGAGCGGCCACGGACACGGCAAGAAATCTAAATCACGGGCAGAATGCACCTGATTCGCCATTGCAGGACAGATAGACGGCACAAACACGGGGACTAGCCGCTTCGGTGAGCCCCCGTGCCCTTCTACACGATACCTTTTGCAGATGACGTGCCGTATCCGTCATCGATATATAGGCGAAACGCAGCCAAAGTGGTAGAATCTTACAAAACACGCCGCCGGAACGGAGGGTAACATGCAAACCGGAACGAAGAAGACCCCTGATCGCTTCCAGAACTACTTCTGTCCTGCCGCAGCCAACGATATCGTGCACCATGCCTACGCATGGATCGTCAAAGAACCGAACATGCAGCCGAAATTCCTCTACTGCCGCGCTATCGACGATCCAGCCAACGACCGCGGATGGAATATCATCGCGGAGGTCTGGGAACGTGATGTTCTCGGCGGATGGGGCATCTCCTCTTCCACCATGCATCCCGAATTTGAAGACACCGCCGACGGATATGTACTTGCCGAGGGTATGCCCGGAACGGCAGCATCACTGTCTTACCAGGTATTCCGAGAGGTGGTCAATGAACATGACACGAATTACCTGATCGCCCTCGCCATTGCAATCGATGCCCTACCGAAAGATTCCACTTGCGACATGGCATCTGAAACTATCCGTGCAAACGCCGACATCGATATCGCCGAGCGCCGCAAGAGCGTCCTTCCCGACCAAGCCGGCCTCGCTGCCAAAAAGGCGTCCTGTATCGAGTCGCTTGCGCACATCGGCGGTAATGCGCCCGTTTGCGGACAGGATGAAATCGCCCGGTAAAGGAGAACCGATATGAGTGAAATCAAGACGAAAATCAGTACCTACAACGACGTCGTCGACCTGTTCGGCGAAGAGAAAGCTGCCGATATGCTGAGCGAGGCGCTTGACTGGTCGACAATCGATCCGAAAAACGATAAGAAGAATATCATGGAGCGCAAGGCGCTACTCCTCGATCCGTATATGACATACGAGGCCGAGGATTACTGCAAGCATATCGTCGCCGGATTCCTCGGTGACCGCGACCTCGACTGGGCGAGCGGATATATCGACGAGGAAAAAATTAAGAACGGACAGGTAATGCCGGCCGACCTCAAGTCGGCACTCTCTATGGCACTCGACAACGAACTGTCTACATCCTGGGCCTATCTGGATGCCCTTTCCTCCCAGTGCGCGGAAATCCTCAATAAATTTGCCGGATATATCGAATTTGCCGGCCTTGCCCGCGGGATCCTCGTGCCTGGAGAGTATAAGTTGGATTCCAATGCGCTGAACGCGGATGTCTCCGAGAGATTCAATATCCAGTATGGATTCCAATGCGACCAGATAATCGATGCCATGCAGTTCGATATGACGCTCATTCTGACTGAGAAGGTCGACAGCATGGACGGATACAGGCTGATCCAGAGCGTATGCGACTGGCGCGAAGAAAACCTCGAGGTTATCGAGGACGCAGAGAACAATTTAGATTATGGCAAAGTCTCCAGCTACGTGGCTTACGAACGCCCGTCGGATATCGGTACGACAATCATCGATGAGCTGTGCGCATCGCAGGGCACCGCCGTCGAGAAGCTGGTGAACTACCCGACCACTAAATTCGAACGCACCATGCGTGACGAGCTTTTCGAGGCGTTGGCGGTAAACGAGACGACTATTTCCCTCATGGCTAAAGTCCCCTCTTCCACCTTTCTCGATGCCGTGGCGTGCATGGACTCCCGCTATATGAGCGGACACACAGTCGATACCGGTCATGCCTTCACCGTCTCCCCGGGAACATACGAACCGTATATCGGTTTCCTGAAGGCCGCCGGTGCCATCATCAACCCCGATGCCGTAATCATCGACACCATGCAAGAATTCATGGATGCCTTCGGAAACTCAAATACGGGGCATAGATACCAGCCGCTCTCCATGGCAGCTGAACGTCTTGGCTACAACTGGACGAGCGCCCCGCATGGCTCGCTTTCCGACACCCTCGCCTGCCTTGCCGCACAGAAATGCGTCGACGACCATAACTGGTGCGTGGAGAACCTTGAGCTTACCGAAGACGCTATCATGAACGCCAAACCGATTGAGAACGGTTCAGATGGGCTTCCAAAAGACTGCTGGGACTTAAACCCCGGAGGCCGCCCGTTTGCCGTCACGGAGCCGATTCTCCATCGGCTCCAGAGCTCTGCGAAACTCTGCGCACGAGCCGGTACCACCACCCAGTTCACGCGCATGACCGTCAACCAGTGGTTCGACAAAGCGGAACGGCCCCGGCGAAGCCCGCGCGGCCGGTCTGTAGATATCGGACGCGCGGCAAGTGCCTTGAACAGCCAGCATGAGCATGCGGAAGTTCCACAGGACCTTACAAAATAAGCAAAGGAGAACCAACATGGACGACTATAAGAAAATCCCGTTCGATGATCCGGACCTCTGTGTGCCGGATCTCGATGATTTCGACCAGATGAAGGAATTCTTCCTCGATTGCGCGGCTGAGTATTTCCGCTACCTGTCATCGGATGATATGGAAAAGATGCTTGCTGCGCTCGGGAAACGCGTCGACGTGCTCGCGACGCCGACAGATGATGTATTTATCTCCGTAAGCCCGGACGCCGTACTGAGGCAATATCCCGATATCACGATCGACGAAGCTATCCAGATCCGCGATAACGCATGTGAAAACATCTGGGAGTCCGGTGGACAGTCCGATCTCGATGAAATCGTCTGGGACCAAATCGGTGCAGAATATAAAAGTATCAAGTCCGATTCCCACCGTGGACTTTCCGATGTAAAGGACGCAAAAGCGAAGCAGGCCGTCCACGTGAATGACGATCGTGAAAACGATGCGGTTGCACTAGACGTGCAGGAAAAATAGAACTTGCCGTCGAGCTACAGGGGAGGAACGATATGGATGGCTATACGCTTAACGCTGCGCGAACGATTCGCGAATACGAGTCCTCGATCCAGCGCCCGAAAGCGGAAAGAACGATCAACGACTCGATTCTCTCCGCTTTGCTCAGAGGAGACGAATTGCCTGAAATGGACGTCAAGGCAATCAGGCAATATGGGATACAGTGTTCGGAATATCTGGATTTCGGTTACGATGTCGATGCAAGCCTGAGCGGCATGCTGTCACCGCACGCCGTTCTGGAACCCCGGCCCAACACACCGTATGTATTCAGGAGAGCCGGATTCGACAACCTGCCCTTCATCTATACGCAAAGACATCTCAGGAATGCAATCGCCCCAAAAGAGGCTGACAACCATCAACATGGGCTTACCATCGAGCAGATCAAAGCGCTTCCGGAAAAGCTCGAAGAACCGGTAGTCGTTTTCGACCAGCCGAACTATACGGTAAACGGTAGGTCGTTTGAGGGCAAAGGCGTCGCCGCCGTACTCGATATGTACGACCCTGACGGCGTCCCGGTCATCGCATACTTTTTCCCAAACGGATATGGAACCAAGACGAACGATAACAGCTGCAGCAATGTGATAGCCAGCCTTTACGGACGTGACAACTTCACTTCATATCTCGCCCGTGCTGCAAACGAGGAAAAGATCCTGTATATCGATTCTGAGAAATATGAACAAATGGAAAAAGAGCTACCCCGCTATGGTGGGACACGATTCCCTCCGGCGCTTGCAGCTCTTTCAATGGATATTATAATACCTTCATCCTATATTTGCAAGATGAAAGCGGAAATAAATCCGAAGCTGTCCGATCGCGAAAGGGAACATAATTCCCTTAACCGCACCATGCATTTCAAGGTCGCGGACAGCAGGCGAAACAGGCTCGCGCAAGATAGGGATAGACCGCGCAACATCACTCTCAGATATGACGACGACAACCGCGATTCGCAGTAAAACCATTGAAAAGGAGAATTAAGAAATGAACACGCTTGGCCTGGTAAATGTCTTAAACAACGATGGAAACGTACTGATCGATGTGGCACAGATGGCCGATAGCCATATCCAGAACGCCGCCATCCACAATGCGCTGGCTGAATGGAACGAAACGGACGATCCGTTCTCGCCTGAAACGACCCAAAAGCTGATCGGTAAACTCAAAGGCGTGATGCCGTCACTTATCGCATGGCTGTCGGAAGGGAATTATCCAAAGAGCAGTCTGGTGCCGGAACTGCTGGCTTACGTGAAGATGCCCCATCCGCTCCAGGTCTATAAGAACCTCGATCTGGATATTACTATCGAAGATTCCGAAAAAGGGCCTGCATTCGATGTAAAGCTCTCCTATGCGGGCAACGCGGAACATTTCAAATACACTTATCTGCCCGTTGAAGCAGATAAGACATCTGTCGTAATGAACATCATCGACGCGTATGATGGGCTGCGACCGACAACCGATCCACAGCATCCCGGTTACGCGGAAGCAGTCGAAACGAACTATTCAAAACTCACGAACCTCATCGGGGAAGACGGAATCGACTCGATCAGGGACTTCCATGAGGGCGTAGAGACCGGCAAGTATTTCTCGGATGTGGAATTTGACCTAAAAGACCCGGATCCCTCCACGAAACATATTCTCGAGTGCCTTGGTTCTCTGGAAAAACCCGTTCAGAAAGCGATGGATAATTTTGCACGGGAAAAAATGTTCCGCCATCTCTCGGAAAAGAACCTCCTGCGCGAAGCGACCCTGTTTACCTCCGGTATGCTAGAGGAAAAGAACGGCCGTGTGATCGTCCCGCAAGGATATAGGCCCGGAATGTCGCGTGAGGAATATCAGGCGTGGCATCCATCGGCGAGGGGAAACACCGCCATCTCCGTGGATACGGCGATCTCGGCAAAGCAGCTCGGAAGGCTGGAAGCGATTGCAGCATCCCAGAAGCCACAGCAGATCGTCATGGATGTCCTCTTCCTCGACCCAGGTGATCACCTGTCTCAAAAGTTGGATCCCCGAGACCCAATGGACGCGGCGTTTGTCGATGAAAGCCACATCGCGGTACCGATCAGCCCGGAATTCGCGTCAATCGTGGCTTCGGATATGAAAGATTCAATCGATGCCAAGCTGGCCGGCAAGCGCACGAAATGCGACATTTCCCAATGGCATACGCTCGGGAAACAAGCCCGTGACAAGCTCGCCGAGAACAGTAAACATGACCGCTCTCTCGCTGCCGTCAGGGATGCCAAGACGGCCGTTGCCGACAAGGTCAACGAAGGGCATCAAGCTAGTTCCGTGCACGATAATCCGAGTCATTAAAGATTAAGGCTGAACAAATTTTTGGTTGAAACATCAATCTACAATTAAGAGAAGCAGGAAACTGATTTCAGTCGGCTTCCTGCTTTCTTTTACGGTTAGACGAGTTTTACTTAATCAAAGTATATGATATAATATACTTTGAAAGCAGGTGATAAGATGCGTACTATCGACGCTATGAAAAAACTTGCCCGCAATGATGGGCGATTTACTCATGTTTACACTAAAAAGGAGCTGTCAGAACTTTTTAATGAAACCGGCAGCAAATTGAATGGAACATTGAAGTCACTTATTAAAGAAAACATTTTGAATCGTGCATACCATAATGTATACGTTTTTCGCTTTTCTCAATACGGAGGACTCGGTACTTTAGATTTGATTGGTAAGAAAATCCGACCAAATGACTCCTTCTATGAAAGCCTTGAGTCCTCTGCTTCAGCATGGAGTCTCATTTCGCAGATCCCCACGGTCGTAACCTATATGACCACAGGAAAGTCAAAATGGTATAACACGGGTTACGGAAGCATCGATTTCGTTCATTACAGCAAAACAGATGAGAAACCAAGAACCATCGATAGGTCGTCGATGGGAAGGGTTCCGCTTGCAGACAAACTTCAAACATATCGGGACTTACAAAAAACAAAACGTTCCCTTGATCTTTTAAGAGAGCAATACGACAAAGACCATGGCTGTCGCGACGGAAATATCCAATATTATCCTTGCGAAGACGACGATACTTGGGATTTTCTTGATAAGCAGGAAGATGTACTCTAGTGTGCATCTTCCTGCTTATTTTTTTGGAGTCATTATGCTTTACGTTTCCGCTCTTCCTCAAGTCAGAGATTTTGCTCAACAAGAAGCTTTCAGAGTTGATTCTTCATCTCTCATTCCTTTTATTGAAAAAGAACTCCTTCATATAGACTTGCTCAATTCCTTTATTCCCCAGATGCAGAATACATCCCTCGTATTTCAAGGCGGAACCGCGCTGCGTCTTTGTTATGGTGCTCCACGGTATAGCGAAGACCTTGATTTTTCTGTCGGTTCAGACTTTTACCAAGCAGAGAAATTAAACTCGCTTATCAATGAAAATCTCATTAAACAGTGCAATGGTGAGGTCAGTCTTAAGCAACCTAAAGACAGCATTTGGAATAGAAATGACGTTTCAAATCAGACGAAAGTTGCTAAATGGTTTGTCAAATATGATCTAAATCCAAATCAGCGAGATATCCCTTTGCAGAAAATTAAATTGGAAGCCGCTTCTATCGGAGCCCATACATCGCTCACGAAAAACGCCATCTGCCATTACCCGCAGTTCTTTAAGGAATTTCCTGATTTAAAGATTCACGTTGAATCCTGCGATGAAATCATGGCTGATAAACTGCTCTCCTTTTCTGCTTCCAGTTATACAAGATGGCGAGATCTTTGGGATATGAACTGGATGATAGAAAAATCGGATATTACTCCAGCTACTTTCCCATTACTTGAATATAAAATTCTTGATTACAAAACAGATTCCCAAGAATACAAAAGTAACTTGGAGAACACCATCAAAAATATCCCAGAATTCATTAACAACAATGAATTCCTGCAGGAAATGAAAAAGATGCTTCCTGTTGAGACTGTTGAAACAACCTTACTAGATCCCAACTATCGATTGAAAATGATCTCAAATCTTTCTGATATTCACCGAGAAGCATTCGGCAATATCAAAAAACCAAGTGCGCATCAACGCCTGTCAGAGCGAAACCATGATTTACGCCAGGCGTCAAAAGCTCTTTCTAACGAACGAACAGATCGGCAAATAGATTCCTTTGACAAAACTGAGCATTAAAACGTTATCGTTGTGAGAGTCTTTTAGAAAGGAAAGCAATAATGGATTTGATTCTTGCCGAGAAGCCTAGCGCTGCACGAAATTTTGCAAAAGCATTGGGTGGAAAAACCGGTAATTATGCCGGAACTGAATATAAAATTACCAATCTGCGCGGACACGTTATGGGGCTGTTGCCTCCCGATAAACAGGTTCCTACTGAAAAGGTCGAGTTCTATAAGAGTTGGGATCTTGAAAATCTGCCGTGGAATCTCAACGATTTTGCATGGAAGAAGGGGATCCTAAGCGGATGCAAGGACATCATTTCCGGTCTTAAAGATGAGCTGAAAGAGGCCGATTGCGTCGTGATCGCAACGGATGTCGACCCGTCCGGCGAGGGCGAACTGCTCGCCTGGGAGGCTTTGGAGAAATGCGGTTGGAGAGGTCCGACCAAGCGTATGTACTTTGGCGACGAGGCGCCGGCAAGCGTGCAGAAGGCTTTCAGGGAACGCAAGACCCTTCCATCTATGGACAAGGACGGCGACTATGTGAAGGCAGTCGTCCGCGAGCGCTGGGATCTCGCGAGCATGCAGTTCACCCGTGCGGCAACACTCGTAGCGCGAAAAAAGGGGTTCCGAACGGTCGTACGCCAGGGCCGGTTGAAATCGGTCATGGTCAAACTGACCGGCGACCAGTTGAAAGCCTATAACGAATATGTCCGCAAGCCGTTTTACGAGGCGCGTTTCAAAGACGAAAACGGCAACATCTTTGCCAGAAAGACCGACGACCCCGAAGATATCCGGTTCGATAGCCCCGATCAGGTAGACCTTTCGCAGTTGCACGACAGCGCTGTCGTAGAGGATTCCAGGGCGAAGAAACACACTGCCCCCGGAAAGCTCCTCGACCTCGCCGGCCTGTCCGCTATCCTCGCGAAGCAGGGGTTCAAGCCGGCAAATGTCCTGAAGACATATCAGGAGATGTACGAAAACCAGATCGTAAGCTACCCGCGTACCGAGGATAAGGAGGTCACGCCGGAACAATTCGGCGAATTGCTTCCGCTTGTCGATAAGATTGCCAGCGTGGTCGGTGTGGATACGTCTCTGCTCTCCCATCGCGCCGCAAGGAAGACACATGTCAAGGAAGGCGGGGCGCACGGCGCGAACAGACCGGGAATCAATGTTCCCGAATCCCTTGCCGAGCTTGAAAATGGTTACGGAAAAATCGGTTCCGCGATCTATTCCGTACTTGCCAAGAACTATCTAGCGATGCTCGCTGAAGATTATGAATATGAGCTGATCAAAGGCCATGTAAGGGACTTTCCCGAATATGTCGGGCAGACCCAGATCCCAATCAAACCAGGGTTCAAGGCGATTTTCGATTCGGACTCCTCTTCTACCGAGAAATCGGAAGGGGAGGAGGCGGAGAACGCCTGCGAGTTCGGTAAGGTCGCCTCCCCGTATGTGCACGAAGGAGCCAACAAACGCCCGCAAAAACCGACAATGAAATGGCTTACGAAGAAGCTCGAGAAATATAACGTCGGTACCGGCGCCACCAGAACGAGCACGCTTGCGGAAATCACCGCCAATGAGGAACGCGCCCTCATGAAGGAAAACAAGGGCGCACTCACCATGACGAAGTGCGGCGAGGTGTCTTACGCCTTGCTGGCAAATTGCCAGATCGCCTCACCGGAAGTCACCGAGAAGCTGTTCGAATCCATGAACGAGGTGGGACGGTTTTCGCGCAAACCATCCGATGTCATCAATACCGTCACCGATATGGTCGTGCACGATATGAAGGCAATGCAGGATAACATCGGTGCCTTGGACGGTATGAAACTGGGCGGTGGGGACGCGATCGTCATCGGCAAGTGCCCGAAATGCGGCAAGGACCTCTATGCGACAAAAAACCAGTTCCGCTGCGCCGGAGTCCATTTCAAGAAGACAGGCGAGAAAAATGGGAAAGCCGTCTTTACCCAGGACGGCACCTGCGACTTTTCCATCTACCGTTTTGTCGGACCAAAGGATAAGCCGAAGAAGCTCACCGACAAGAACGGCAGGGAAATCGCCGAAAAGGGAAAGACATCGCTCATCAAGGGAATCAAGAAGAAAAGCGGGGATGGAACCTATGACGCGTATCTCACGTTGAATCGCGAGACCTGGTCGCTTGATATGAAATTCCCCGAGTTCAAGGGAAAGAAACACAAAGGCTAGTTCGGGGCTAGAATTATCTACCAAGCGGGATCATCGTCCCGCCCGTTCGCGTTGTCATCGATTGGAGATCGCTCATGTCCACGTTTAAATTACCCCACATTAGAAAACGATCCTGCAGGTGGTTGAGATGGAGAAAGTCCCGAATCTCAGCTTCCGTCTTCGGCAAGGTAATCCATGCATCGTGAAGGCTGCCCTCGTTGTAGTAACCGTAATTTCCGATGCACACATTCAGGCCTTTTGTGAAATCCTGTTCCATGGCTATCCCTTCTACTCTATAAACCGTAGGGCTGTTTTTGTAAGATTCTACCACTTTCCCCCCATCTCTATTTCAGTAGGATTGATATCCACTCATATCGCCAAAGAAAGGAAAACAAGAAATAATTTTGTGTCATCCGCACGTTGAATTTCAAAACGAAGTTGGTAAAATAGCCCAAGAGAAACACCAAAAGGAAAGTGCGTGTTTATGAATGAAACCATGAAGCCCTCTTGTGGGGAGGCATATGACGCGACGCCTGTCGCCGTCCTCGCCGCGAGCGAAACCCTTACTATCGCACTCGGCATGCTCACAAAGTCACCTGTCGCGGCAATCGTCGCAGGCGGCTTGACGGGCTGCGTGTGCAGCCTCGCCCTCCCGTCCATCAGCGGGAACATCCTCGCCCGCAAGCGCGATGCGATCCTTTCCTGGTGGGATGAGAACCTTGAGGTCTACAAGAAGTTCAAGGCAGAGAATCCCGACCGTGAACCGAGCAAACGCGCCGAGAAACGCGAGGAACGGGACCTTGCGATTTGGTGGCTCGATGCCATGAGGCTCGTCCGCACCAAGGAACTCATGCGTGAGAAAGTCGAGGCGCTTATCGAGACGGGCAGCCGCATGCCAGACGGCGTGAATCTCGATGATTATGAGACCGTCGAGGAGTACCGTGCCCGCTACGTCGCACCGGTCTCCAAGATGACCGCCGCCATGCTTTCCCTTGCCGTCGGTCTCGGTACCGCCGCGACCTGCTATGTCGGGATGACCGGCAACCTCCACTCCCCGCTGCTCTTTCTTCTCGGCGGGATTACCTCGATTCTCGTCACGGCGGTCGGCGCGATGTGCGACCAGCGCTCGCGCGTTCTGCCCTTCGGTCTGTCTATCGCCACGTACCCTCTCGCCGTACTCACGGCGTTCGGGCACGGCGGTGTAAGCGGATTGATCGGCAACCTGCTGTGCGGTGTGGGAATCTATGCGATTTTCGCCATCACCAACCATCTCTTCCGCATCACCGGCGGCGCCGATGCAGTCGGTGCCGGCGACCGCAGGCTCGTCCCCGCGATCGCGACGGCATGCGGGTTCCACGGCACGGTATACGGCATGGGCGCGATGTGCATCGCCATGCTCGCCAACTACATCCCCCGCTACCGTGCGAAAGAGATCACCCTTAAAAGCCGCGTACCCATGGGGCCTTTCCTGCTCGTCTGGCTTTGCACCGGCGTGCCCCTTGGGTGTATCATGTAGCAGTCTATCCCGCTGTCCCCCGCAGAGAAGTTAGGGGCAGCCGATCTGCGAGGGACAACTGAGAATAGAGTTTCTGTAACCGTCCGAATGGACACAAAGGAAGGAGAATTCCCATGAATTCCATCCGCAATCGCGTCTATGCCGGTGAGATCGCCGGCGGCGCCGACACCGTCGAGTACGTCATCGTTGCCATCGTCGCCGTCGTGATCGGCGCCGCTCTGATCGCCTTCGGCAACCAGATGCGCGACCAGATGGACAAGACCGGCACGTCCATCACCCAGTGGTTCGACAAGGCCCGCAACGCCGCCGGCAACTCTGCCAACAAGATCGACGCCGGCAAGAACCCCGGCGTCGGCGGCAAGTAAACCTCCTTTCTCTCTGATAGCATAATACCATACTACTAAGGTATTTGTTCCGAGAATCGAGAATTCTGCAACCAAGGAGGAACAGGACGTGAAAGGCATCTTCAAGAAACCGGAGTCCGAATCGGGCGCCGCAATCATCGAATTTGCGCTCGGTGTCCCGTTCCTCCTGATTTTTGCCATGGCTGCCATGGAATTCGGCCAGATTTCGGCGGCGACAACCGCTGTCGACAACGCCGCCCATGCAGCCGCCCGAGAGCTCGCCGTAAACCCCAGCGGCGATGCCTCATCAGCTAAGGAGGCAGCCGTAAATGCCGCCTCCTCTTTTTTCGCTGAAAACATGAAGATCGAGACAGACGTCTCGGATGCCGAGAGGGAAGCGTACACGCACCGGATTCCCGATTCAAACGGATCGTCCTATACGGACAGGGAGTCGAATGTCTCAACCCGGAAATGCACCGCGACCGTATCCGTGACCATCCAGCCACAGACCGTCCTCGGCGATGCGATCTATGCCGCCGGAGGGTTCGGAGGCGGCATGACGATCGAATCCAACGCCGTGGAGTTAAAGGATGCAACGGTGGAAGGAGGTGCGTCCTCGTGGTAAGGACCCATTCTGAAAGAGGCGCGGAAGTCCTCGAGGCCGCCATCGTCCTCCCCATGCTCATCGTCCTCGCATTCTGCCTTATCCAAGTTTGCCTGATAGCATATGAGGGCACCGCGATGAGCGCCGCAATCGAGTCGGCCGCGATGAAATCCGATTTCTCCGCCGCAATCGCATCCGGAAACGTAAACCAGGCGGTAAAGGATGAACTCGCATCGAACACGCCGGGTATCGTCAAGAACAACATCACCGTAACGAACTCCAAGGTCTCCTATTCGGACAGGTCCGATGAGGCCACCGTCACCGATTCCGGTTCCACGGGAATCACGACCATCTCGAAATCAAGCACCACGGCGCTTCTCGAATCGACCGTCGACTATAAAGTCCCGACCCTGATTTCGGTCGGCAGCTTCGACGGTATCAAGATGTCGAAAACGATCAAAGTGGAGGTCCCGGTTTCCGAGAAGATGGAGGTGTCGCGATGACGCGCGTCCGCAGCGAATCCGGCGCAATCAGCATCCTGAACGTCATCATCATGCTCGTGCTCCTCATCGCACTCGGTTTCGCATTCGAGCTCTCAGCAGCCCTCGACCAGCAGAATGCCCAGACAAATGACTGCTCCGCAGCCAGGGACGCCACCATGGCGTCGCAGAACCTCCTTGTCGCGAAGAACTCCGATGACCCCGGACTCGCAATCGCGACCGCGGCCGTCAAGTCCCTGCGTGCCAACGGGTTCAACGGCGAAGTGGAGGTCTGGTTCTATGAAGCCCCCTCCTCGGCCGTCCCCCAGAGCAAACGCGCGTGGGCCTGGGGCATCCAGACGAAATCGTCCTTGAAAGGATACTTTGCGACCTATTCGCTCGGAGATTTCAATATCCCCATCGGATCGCACGTCACGGCACATGCCGTCCCCTACACTGCGGGAAAGGCATGGAGACCGGCGGATTCGGGTAACGGAAAGTATTCCTTCAAAGCCGGTTCGGACACCCCCGAATACGAGGAGTACACGTCCACAAAAGAGCTTCCGCAAGAAGTGATCGACGAGATGAAAACAGCCGTCAACCAGGCAACGAACAATAAATAGCCTTCCCGATGAGCTAAAATGAAAGGATATCAGGCGACATCATGTGCCAATGCCTGATATCCTTTTGCTATGCCGCGTGTCTGACGGCATCTCTACACAGGAAAGCGAGAAAGGAACACCATGCCAGACACCAACGATACCGATGCGATCATCGCGAAAGTCCGTTCAGGCGAGCTTTCGGCAGGCGATGCAGCCGCCCTGATCGCGAATCTCCACGCCGCATCCTACAAGGCGATGCAGGACGCGCAGTCTGCACAGGCTCCGCAGCCCGAGCCTCCCGCACCTCAAGCCGCCAGCCAGCCGGGCATGTTCCAGCAGCCCGTCCAGCAGGCACCGGTCGCGGCTGCCGCACCTTGCTATCAGCCGCAGGTTCCGGCTACACCGGCATATGCCGCCCCGACGCCCGATGCGGTTGCCGAGAAGGCGCAAGAGACGGTTCCGCAGCACCCTCAGGCACCTACAGTGCAGCACCCCGCCCCCTATGAGCCGCCTGCATATGTCCCGGTCGCATCGGCATCCGAGCCGCATCCGGTCTACGACCAGCCCTCCCCTGCCGTGAGTCCGTATCGCCAGCCGGCACCCGACACGACCGCCACGCTTCCGGCGCAGGATGCCATCGCATCCCAGCCAGAACCGGAAACCGCGTACCATCAGGCCTCGCCCCTTCCGTATAATCCCCCGCAGGAGACCGACAAGTACATTCCCGTCAACGAGATGGAATCCTCCAGCTTCTTTACCGATCCTGAACCTGCTGAGGAACAGGAACCGAAAAAGAAGCGCGAGAAGCCTGCGAAGCCATCGAAGCCGTCCCGTGCCGAACGCAAGGCCGAGAAGCAGAAGGCCAAAGAAGAAGCCAAGGCAGCGAAAGCCCAAAAGAAGGCAGCCGGCCGCCGCGGCGCCGCGTCCCCCAACGGTCCGAGCCTCACGGGCATGGAGAAGATTGCCGTGAAGGTCTCCCGCCTGCAGAAGGTCACCGCCGGTCTCGCTGTCATCGCCGTCCTCGCGGGAGGCGTCGCCGTCGTATCGGAGATCGACGCAAACAACCGAATCGAAGAAGCGTTCTCCGGCACCACCGAAGTCGTCGCAGCCACGAAGACCATCCACGCCGGCGACGAGATCTCCGCAAGCGACCTCGCCTTCGTTTCCGTTCCGAACAGCACGGTGGCGGACGGCGCGATTACCAAGAAGGATATCGACGACTCCTCCAAGACTCCCGTCGGTCGCGTCGCAACCCAGTACATCGCCAAGGGCTCCCAGCTCACCAACGCATCGACTGCCGGTAAGGACAACCCTGAGTCCCTTGCCGCCGCGATCGGGGACGGCATGGAGGCCGTGACCATCTCCGTCGATGCCCAGTCCGGCATGGGCGGCATGCTCCGCGTAAACGACAGGGTCAAGGTCATCCAGCTCAACGACGGCTCCCTCGGCGGCGACGGGTTCACCGTCATCGCCGACTCCGTGCGCATCGCAGCCCTCGACGGCAACTTCAGCTCCGGTAGCGGCTCCTCTGACGGATACAGCACCGTGACGCTCGAGGTCACGCCCGAGCAGGCAGGTAAGATCCGCACCGCCGGTGGCCTTACCCTTACCCTGCCCTCTTCTGCCGATACCACCGAGAGCGGTGAGTAGCCCATGGCAGACAAAACCGTTCTCAGAATCAAGGAGCGCATCCGCCAGGAGATGCGCGACCTGCTCGGTGTGACCATGGCTGACGGCGGCTCTATCGACCGTCAGGCGCTTCCGGCCCAGATCGACGGTGTCGCCCATGAAGTGTGCGCCGATTTCGGTATCTCCGACGAAAACTGGATCGGCTACATCATCAAAAGCACCATTGACGATTTCATCGGTCTGGGTCCCCTGCAGCCCTTGCAGGACGATCCCAAGGTTGCCGAGATCTTCATCGATCCCGTCGGCGTCGAGCCGAATGGAACATTTATCACGCCGGTCGCCCGCGCCGAAGTGGACGGCCAGATCGTCGATTGCCCCGGTATCGACCTCGTCTCGCATGATGAGGTCGGTCGGCTTATCGGACGTATCGCCGAGGAGGCGAACCGCCGCTGCGACGATTCGTTTCCCGAGATGGACGCCACCCTTGCCGACGGCTCCCGTGTGCACGCAGCCCACCCGAAGGTCTCCCCCAACGGCTGGTCGCTCAATATCCGTAAATTCAGCAAGGACAAGCTAACCGCTGAGGACCTGCTGGAGCGCGGTGCCATGAGCAAGCCTATGTACATGTTCCTCAAATCGGCCGTCCAGGCCCGTGCGAACTTCATCATCTCCGGCGGCACCGGTTCCGGCAAGACCACGATGCTGAACGCACTCTCCGCCTTCATCGGCTATAACGAGCGCGTCGTGACCATCGAGGATACGCGAGAGCTGCAGCTGAAACAGCGCATTGTGATCCCCCGCGTCGCCTGCCCACCGAACTCAGAGGGCAAGGGCGAGTTTACGATGCATGAGCTCCTGGTCGGCGCACTCCGTGAGCGTCCCGACCGTATCGTCGTCGGCGAGTGCCGTGACGATGAGACTTACGAGATGCTTCAGGCCATGCAGACGGGTCACGACGGATCGCTCACGACGATCCATGCGAACGACTGCGCCGGTGCATTCACGCGTATCGAGAACATGATCCTGAAGAGCCAGGGCAACATGACCATGGAGGCGATCCGCCGCCAGATCGGCGCCGCGATCGATGTCGTCGTGCAGGTGAAGCGCTGGAGGGGCGGCTACCGCCGTATCGAGTCCATCACGGCCGTCGAGGGCTTTTCCGACGGTAACGTCACCCGCAACGAACTGTTCCACTGGGAGGGCTCGCCGGAAAACGGCAGGCATGTCGCCACTGGATATCAGCCGGCGCGTCTAAAGGAAAAGATCCTCGACGCGGACGCGGAGTACGACCCCCGTTGGTTCGAAGGCGGTGTCTGGTAATGGAACCTGCCGTCATCATCATGATGCTGAGCGTTTTCTTCCTATTGCTTTCCATCGCCGTCGGCCTCTACTCCCTGTTCTGCGGATTATCGGCTGCCGGCGATGTACGCCGCATGAGGAATTCGACTGCCCTTAGAACCGGCGAGTCGGACGATAAGGACAAAAAAGTCCCCACGCCCCTTCCGCGTCTTGCGGAAGCCGGTATCGAAGTCAATGGCAAGACGTGGATTCTCCTCCTCGTCTTGCTCGCGGGAGCGGGTGCCCTCATCGGATTCATGGCCCTTGGACTTATCGGAATCGGTTTCGCCCTCATCGGACCCCTGATTGCCGAGCTGTGGGTTCGTTCCCGCGGAAAGAGCCGAAAAGCACGATTCGATGAGCAATTGGCGCGGTCGCTTCCCATGGTCGCGGAAAACATGCGTGCCGGATCCTCGATTGAAAGAGCCCTGCGCTCTGTCGGGGAGAATTCAGACGACCCTCTGAAATCCGAGCTCCTGGCCTGCGCCGGTGCGATGCAGATCGATGGCGATATCGTCGCCGCGCTCGATGACATGGCAAAACGAACCGGCAGCAAGGATCTTGTCCTCCTGCAGGCCGCCGTGGCTTCGCACAAGGAGGTTGGCGGATCGCTGGCCGACTCGCTCGAGCGCATCGGAGACACCATCGACGCTCGGTTGTCGCTCCGTCGGCATATCGAGTCGGAGACGTCATCTGTAATCGCATCCATGAAGGCGCTTATCGTGATGCTGCTCATCCTGTTCGCAATCATCATGGTCGGCATTCCGCAGGCATATGATTTCTATACGCAGGACCCGCTCGGCATTCCCGTGCTGATCGTCGTGGTGCTATTTGCGGCAACGGGCTCCGTCATCATCTACAAAATGGCAGACATCGACGTGGAATAGGAGCCAATCGAAATGAATATCCAATATCTCCTCGTGCTCCTGTTCGCCTGTGCTGCCGGCGGTATGACTTATGTTCTCGCCGGCGAGCCCTTCCGCAAGCCGCTAGCGCGTGCCAGGATGTCCATCGCCGCCCGAAAGGGGATGCACGCCAAACCGACGCAGCGCATGAAGATCGCTGAGGCAATCGACCGCGCCGGAGAGGCGTTCGAAAAGGTCATCCCGCTCAAGCTGTCGGAATCCCGAGAGCTGCAGGACAAGCTCGACCTGGCAGGGTTAAAGATAACCCCATCGACCTGGCGTGCCATCTCCCTCGGGATCACGATCTTCACCGCCATCATGCTCGCCGGTGCCGCCCTCGTGGGCGGATACGGAATCGCGATGGCACTCCTAGTCGGAATCATCGGCGCCATCGGCGGATGGGCGGTCTGCGGAGTCTGGCTGTCGCATGCGGGAAAGACGCGCGGCGAAGAGATCGATCGCTATTTGCCACCGGCACTTGAACTGCTCACCATCTCCGTCTCAGCCGGCGTGCTCGTGGAGCGTGGATTCAGGCAGCTTGCCGAGAACAAGGCCCTCGGTCCGCTGGCAGACGAGTTCGCGCGTACCGATATGGAGATCTCGCACCTCGGCGTGTCCCGCGTAGATGCCCTGGACCATATGCGCCGCCGATGCGATTCACCGCTCATGGGATATTTCTGCGCGGCGTTAATCGAGGCGACCAGAAAGGGCACCTCGATCTCAGGCGTCCTCGAATCGCAGGCAAAGCTTGCACGCAAGGCGCGTTACGATGCGCTGACCGCGCAGATCAACAAGCTCTCGACGAAGATGGCTGTCCCGCTGGTCTTCTTCCTGATCGCCGTGCTCGTCCTCATCCTTCCCCCGCTCATCATTCCGACCGCAAGCATGCTCATGGAAATCATGTAGACGAGGCGATTAGGCAAAGCGAAAGCCCGGAGTGCTCTCACTGCACCCCGGGCTATATTTTTGCAAGTACAAAAGCAATTGTATAGCAAACTGCTTGAAATATAATATACAATATGATATAATAGTATCAAAGAAAGGGGAAATAAACATGGCACAAATTAGTTTAAGAATCGACGACGACGTAAAGAAGAACGCGGAAACGACTCTCGACGAAATCGGACTCAGTATGTCGACGGCAATCACGATCTTTCTGAAAACAGTGGTGCGCGAGCAGCGTATCCCCTTCGAATTGACCGCCGATCCTTTTTTTTCCAAATCAAATATGGAGCACTTGAACAGCGTGGTGAACAGAATTGAGAACGGAGAGGCAAAACTGAGCCCCCACGATCTTATCGATTAGGAGGGGAATATGGGTATCTTATGGGATGACGATGCATGGGATGACTATCTATACTGGCAGACACAGGACAAGAAGACCTTGAAAAGAATCAATGCCTTGGTAAAAGAGATAGAGAGGACTCCTTATGAAGGAATCGGAAAGCCAGAACCATTAAAAGGAAACCTATCCGGTTGGTGGAGCCGAAGAATAGACGAGAAGAACCGAATAGTGTATCGACAGAAAGATGGAAATATACAAATAGCTGAATGTCGCACACATTATGGTAACTAAATATGGGCGGGAAATCTGACGATGGATTCCCCGCCCATATTTGCGTGACGATACTAAAAATATGGCAATCATGTTGCAGCAGATCGATTCAAAGCGAACCGCAAGATATATAATGGAATTTAACTATAGCTATTTCTATGAAAAGGAGTTCCATGCTAGGTAAGATAGAAAGCTGGGTGAGAGTCATCCCGATCTCGGCAGAAGCTTTCGGGTTCGCTGCCGTCGTGGCGAGCGTGGCGCCCGTGCCGGACGCTATAGGCAATTTGGTAACTTCTATCAGGTACATTGCACTTTCGCATTCTGTCTGGTCTGTCCTGCAACCGGCAATTCCAGTAATCATTCTCGCCCTCGCAGCCATTGCGTTTTGTAAAAATAACTATAAAGTTGCACTTGCGGCTGGTATCGCCGCAACTATCTATTTTTTACTTCCGGCTTCCCATATGAGCACTGAGCCAGTTGTAATCCAACTCTGCGATATCATCTGCCTTGACCTCTACACATTAAAATTGTGCGTTCAAGATAACTACGAAGAAACCGGTTATGCCGAATAGGGAGTTGAACGATCCAATGGAAAAAAGTAACGAGATCACCCACGTCAATGCGGAACTCATCCCACAGGATAATTTTGCTGAAAGTGATGATAAGTCACTCTCCCGCCGCCGTGTACTCGAAGCCGGCGCAGCGGCGTTGGCATTGCTCATGATGCCCAAGTTAGCGTTCGGAGCAAGCTGTCCGGGCGGAAATCCTCCGAACGAAAAAGGTTGGTTCGGTTCAGGAAATGGATCTGTTGTCCATCATGGTGGAAACTATATCGGTGTTACATCTAAAACCTGGTGGTGGCAGGTCGGATATAGCTGGGATGCAAGCCAATGGCTTTGCGTCTCCTTCAGGGTATACGTCGAATCGATTTTTACGGATGAGCTCTATGATATTTTTAAGATTCACGTCCAGGCAAAATGCGGCGATGTAAACACTTCAACCGGTCGTCGAATCTGGTTTTCCAAATATAAAGATAACTATCTCCATTTTTGGGTGAGCAATCTTGGAATCGCCGGAAGTTGTCAAAAAACTGACTGGGAAGATAATAAATACTTCGCTTTCTCAAACGAAAACCTCGGTAACGGAAAGCGAAGTTGGTGGAGCATTACTGGCTGGTCCGATTTGGGATACGACTCCCCGACATACCTCTATAAGCGGAACAATGGTCTTCAAGACGCCTATTTCGGTCTTGGAGTTTATGTTTATGACGTCATGTGCGGAGGCGTCAATAACTGGACTACACCTGACAGTGTTTTTCTTAGTGGATTTACAAATTCCCCTGATTCCTTCATGGGCAGTGATATTCACGCAAAAATCGATAAAATTACCCTCGACCAGGACATGTCCCTGTTCGGCAAGATCGTCGCGATCGTTCCGGATGCCGTCAAAAGCGGATATCAATGTCTGGATGTCGATTCCGCAGGACAGTCCTCCGGCACGCTCGTCCATCTTTACGGTGCGGACGGAAGCGGAACGAATTATACGCAGCGCAATTTCATCATGGGCCTTGGCGCGATGGATGAACGTGGCGGTATCACATTTATCATCTTCCCGGCGCATGTGAAAGGTTTCAGTCGTGTGCTCAATGCGTCGGGAGGAAGAAACTATCTAGAGCAAGCCGCCCGAAACCGCACCACGCCTTCTTCCACTCAAACGCTCCAACTCTACGGGGATGACAATACAATCGCCGGTCGATTCTGGGTCACAAAGAGTGTCGATAAGAACGGCAGGTACAACATTATCAGCGACGCTTCCGGCTTCGCATTCGACCGAGCCGACGGCAAGACCGGCGAAGGAACCATCGTCCGACTGCATTCCAACGGTATTCACGCTTCCGAATGGTCGAATGAGGCCCATAAATGGCGTATCGAGGAAGTGTTCTTCAAGGGCACGATCTCGCTCGATGCCGAGCGTGTCGAGCCCGGTAAGACGATCTCTGTCATCGACCCGTCAAAGACATGCACGCCCTATGATATGGCTGGCACCGGTTCGGTGAAATACCTGTACCGCTGGTACTGGATGAAAGACGAGAGGGAAAGCCCGTTTGCCGAAAACAAGTATCCTGAAGCCTTTACGTTAAGCAGCTGGTGCCATCTTGCAATTTGCGGCGATCAGATCTGGCGTGACGCCTATGCTGGCGCGGGATACCCCATTCGCGACACTAACTTCTTCGTTGAGTCCTTCAAGTTGAGGATCAAGTACGGCACCGGTTTCATCGAGAACAACGCTGACTTCGGTTCAATCTGCTACGCCGGATGCATGGACATCGAAAATTCAGGCGATTTCTCTTGGTCCGATGTCTGCCGCGACGGCGAGGAACTTGGCAAGGGCGGCGTCAGCAACCGCATTACCGGCATCAAGATCTGGCTTGAAGGAGATATCGCCAAGGAATACGATATCGCCTATCGCGCCTTCATCTATGGTCAGGGCTGGACGGAGCGTTTCCACTCCAACGGCGGTTCTCAGGATGATGCGGAGCTGTGCGGCTCGGATGATGCATCCGGCAGCAAGGGAGCTATCAAGTGTATCCAGGTATTCGCCATCCCGAAGCCGCGCGGTGCCAAGCTGGCACGAGAGTTCGCCGAGGACAATTCGTTTATCCCGGAAAACTCCCATTCGGGTGGCTATCTCACGGCACAGGCGATGCTCGCGCTCAACCTCGATGACACGTCGGGGTTCGATGGGCACAAGATGATCGTCGATGCGTATCAGGGCGACAGTTCGAAGGGTCTGGAAGCTCTGCCCGTACCGCCGACTCCTCCAGTCCAAGTCGGTATCAAGGTGTTCTATTATGTCGACGGTGAAACCGACCCGTGTTTCGAGGAAAAGTACGAGATGGGAACGACCTATCAGGTGAATCCCGATGCGACTGCCGCCGGACAGAAAGACAACTGCCTCGACCTGGTCTGCTGGTACACGGACCCGGAGTACACGCAACCGTATGAGCCGCAGGCACTCGATAGTTCGTTGAAGCTGTACGGTTATAATCCTTGCTCGGTGAAATACGATACGACCACCCGCAGCAGCGTGCTGGACACCTCGTATAACTGGTCGACGGACGCCGACCTTGGCACCGCGCTCGATCTGGCAGCCCTGTACCCACAGGACGAAATCGTTAAGTATGGTACGAAGCTGACGTTTGCCGGTCCGTGGTCCGCTTGGTGCGAGGATGCCGGGAAGACACGCTGCGTGTCCAGCACGCCCGGTGTATATGCTACCGCGACCGCCAGCGGATCCCCGATCCTCTCGGCGACCATCAAGGGCAACACGACGGTCTACGTCGATTGGCCTTGGAGCGGCTACGACGGCGTCATGAGCGCCCGGTCGTAGCGGATATTGAAAGAGGGGCAGATGGAGTTTCATCTGCCCCTCTTTTTTACTATGAGTTTTCAAACGTGAATATTAAGACAAAGAAAAAGGGCGAGACCTAGAGCGTTTGGCCGGGATCCAGTTTCCCGAATACTACTCTAAGCTCGCCTCTGATACTATTATACAAAACCATCTTTGTATTTGCAACCGTGGAAACAAGCAGGTCTCCTCTGCCACTAATCCATAGGTTGAACAAAGAAAAGAATACATGCGCTCTATTCAAGAAATGAAAGATGAATCCACCCGTTAAAATTCGCAAGCGCTTGCGAATAAAAAAAGAAGAAGGCTGCGGAGAGAGACCGCAATCTTCTTCTTTTCCTTTATAAAAATAGGCTGATGCCGGTAGATAGGAATACCGGCCAACAAGGTGATTCCCGAAGGAATCTTTGAAAACAATACTACTATAGCATAGTATAGACAGTTTGTCTACTTCCTCTGTCGCGCCGGCAAGACATCGTCGGGATCGATCTCATAGAGCCCGAATGCCGCCGCGATCTTCATCATGTCACGCATACCGGCAAGATAGGCCGTATCGATCTGGTCGCAGGCATGGACGCGGACAGCGCGGATAAAGCGATCCGTCACATCCCGAAGCTCCTGCGGAATCTCATGAGAGATCTTGAGCCAATCCTGCTCCGCAAGATGCTCTTCCATCTCACTTTGTCGGAAGCCGGGGTCACGCTCACTCAACTCGACCATCGACCCGTCCTTCAGCTCAGACAGGGCCGAGCGCAAAGCGACCTGAAAGCTATTTTCCTCCATACGTATCCTCCTTCCGTTAATGCAATATGCTAGTATTATAGCACTATAGCAGCCGAAAAGCAACCGTATGTTCGAGTGTTCGAGGTATATCGCACCTTTCAAAACCGATGAAGGCAATAGCCCGATTTATCCGACACGATCCCGTAAATGCTCTTCGGAAAATACTCTTCAACTGGGACTGATTCCCTTGCCGCATCGAAGAGACCGGATTTCAAGGCATGAATTATCCGCTCTTCCGCAACTAATGCCATGAGCTCGCAGTTACTCAATGCGAAGAATGCGATCTTCTCCGTGCCGAGTAATTTGGCGGCACTCTCCCATACCGATGACAAGAGCAGCGCCGAGGCGCCTCCCACTCCCCCGCTCAGCCTACCGATCTCCAACATAGCGAGCTGCCCCGTTGTGCCGGTGAAGCCGATCCGTATATCCGATTTGAGGTTGCGGGATGCATATTCGAACAGCTTCCCTCTCGGCAAGTCGAATGTATCGAGATTGTCATACGTCACGATTGCGGCCGCGTAGCCGTCCGTTTCGGATTCACCCTCGACGACGTAGGTGACAAGCAGATCGAGATAGCGATCGTAGATGATCCCCAACTCGTCATAGCCGTCAGCCTTCCAGGCCGGCGACAGCACCGGATAGATCCTGTACGGTATGACTTCTTTAGCGGGGACCTTATATATCCCGTATTCCATATCAAGGTCGCATATCGGCTGCCCCACATCGAACACATCAACCATTTCATTTCCCATCCGATCTCCTATCGGATGGAAGCGGCGATACCCACCGCGCCACATCCTTCCCATATCAATTCCTCCTGTAATGCTTTGTGTAATAGTACTATAACATCAAAAAAGCGTATTGATACAGCCGACTACATTTACGATGGCTTTCGGTATATTTCGATGAGATCCTTCCAGATACTTCCTATAGTCGCGTGACATGCTCCCATCCACCTTGCAGCTTCGCTGCTAGAGGTGGGGGCTTCTCGCTCAAGGCAACCGATGTCGCCAGTATCGACGAGCTATCCCCGTGTGCCCCACGGTTTCGCTTCCTCTAGGCCGAAAGCGCGAGCCTCATACCCTCGTCCCTGATGTTCAGAGCAGCGTTAACGTCGCGGTCATGGGTGCGACCGCACGAGGGACACGTCCACTCCCTCACCGACAGGTCCTTGGTTCCCGAGAAGCGGTAGCCGCACTCGTGGCAGAGATGGCTCGACGGGAACAGTCGACCGACGGTGACGAGACGCTTGCCCCGGTCTTCGAGCTTGTAGCTGAGAAGGGCGTGGAACATGCCGAAGCCGTTGTCCATCGTGGACTTGCCGAGCTTCAGGCTCCGGGACATGCCCCTCATGTCAAGATCCTCCACGCACACGCAGTCGTAGCGCTCCACGAGTCCGTTCGCCGCCTTGTGGTGGAAGTCCTTCCTCTGGTTTTTCATCTTCTCGTGGATGCGTGCGACCCTGAGTTTCTGCTTTCGCCAATTGGCGGAACCCTTCTGCATTCGGGAGAGCTTTCGCTGCTCACGTGCGAGCCGCCTGCTCACGTGTCGGGTAGGCACGGTACACCACTGCCCTGTGCATCGTGACCGTCATTTCCGCTCCTGGCTCTCGATGTGGCGGCGGATGACATCGCCGATGTTTCGCTCGATGCGACTTTCGATAACATCAAGTCGAGCCTGGATACCATCATTCCCATGGGACAAGATCTCCTTTGCCTCAAGAGGGAAACCGACAAGCTTGTCCCTATCGAACCAGCTGTAGTCTCTGAGAAGGCTGAGCTGCTTGTCCGGAGCCATACCTTTCGGCCCAAACGGTTTCGCGATATAGCTATCTTCCGCGAGAATGTTGTAGGCATGACACCAAAGGCTTGTTCCGTTATCGAAAATCGGCGCAAGCCTTGTAAATTCAAGTGTTTCAACATTTCGGATTACCCCGAAGTTACGCCAGTGCCGATCTTGATTGGCAAGAATGTAATCACAGGTGAACATCTTCGCCAAGCCTTCCTCTATATTTTTAAGGCCAAGGCTCTTGTAGGTGTCCACCAGAAAGTCATAGTCACTCATAGAATTAGGTTTCTTTCGCGTTGAAAGTACGTCATATGCGGTGACTAGCTCCTCATCCTGTCCGAGCATGTTCTCACATGCGGAATAGATTCGTCCATTCTCCTCAAATAAGAAGTAGGGGACGTAATCGTTTCTGCTTAGCAGGCGGTTATACAGCGCCGTCGCCACAACTTCGTTCAGAACCTCCTGCCGTGTCGACCCAGTCCCGCCTTTCACGAGGAATCGAGTGCCATTGACGATCTTCCATTTTTTATTGAGATCGCCGCCAAGCGTCGAATTCGGCGACATCAGGTTCGGATTGCCGGACGATTCCTGTCCAAGAGTCAACATTCCAAGATCGTCTGTAAAGTCATTGTCGAAGAAATTGACATCCTCCCATTTCAAAGGATTCTTGCTGTCGTTGATCCAGTAACGATCAGACAGCGAAAGTCCAAAATTCTCCTCCGCCAGCTCCAACGTGCTATTGCGATTCAAAGAATCGAGAAGTTGCTGAATCTGATGTCGGGACGGCGGAATCGCACGCCGGAGCCACCAGTCGTTGAGCGCACGCCTGGTCACAATACCTTTTGAATCAGCGAGAGCCACGGGTGCATATCTGAGATCATGGACATCAACAATCTTCACCACTGCGTGAATATCGCGGTCATATCTGAAAGAAACAACGGGGTGGTTCTTGTTCATCAATGTGTATTCATCCATCTTCATGATTTCCCCTTTTGATATAATAATACAATTATACCATTAACGGCACGACGATTCAATCTCGAGCACTCGACTTGATTCGAGACATTCGAGCAGTGCGAATCAGATGCCACCCGAATGCCCCGAAGGGCCGCCCTTTATTTAGGGCGGATAACTGAAAGGCGATACTCGCCGTCTGTAAGGCACATCGGATAGATACTGTCCGTGAGCCGTTCCTCAAGTGCGACTTCCATCTCATTGATTTCATGAACCATTGCGAGAAGCGTTTCCGGTTCACCGGCCGTCTGCGCTACAACAATGACCTCTGAAATGCTCGATGGAAGGAAGACAAGGCTATCGGTCCCGAACATCTCGGCAAGTCTCCTGCGAACCGACGGAAGAAGCATCGCCGCCGCCCCGCCGAACTGCTTGTCTTTCCTGGTCGCCGCAACCATCTTGAAGCCGGATGCGTCATCACGCAGCGTCACGAAATCGACAATCCCTTCAAGGTTGGCAAATGCAGCCTCTCGGATCTTCTGACGGGAAATTCCGAAAGTCTCAAGATGGCTGTCCTGAAGTCGAATCGTTCCGATTCCATCATTCATCTGCATCAGTTCGACGCGATATGTAATCAGCATGTCGAGATATCGATCGAATGTGATACCGGCCTTCGCAAAGCTTTCCATATTGTTTTCGGATACGACAACTGGATAGATTTTCTCGAACAGCTCGCCGCTCTTGAAAAAAGCGTTCAGCCTCTCCCCGATCGTCTCCTGGTCTTCCGTCACACAGTATCTTCCATCGAGATCGTTCAGGGTATCGAAAAGCTCCTCGTCCGGCATCTGCGCCCAGCGCTCGTTCTGGTAAACGTTTACAGACACCCTTGTTCCGGCATCCAAGGTGTACCCACGCTCGATACCATTGTTTAGTGTCTTCTCAGCGTAGCGAAGCCTGAATTTGGCATCCCTCTGTTCCGCAATATGATTCAGCGCCGGCAATCTCATCTCCAGTTCCTCCCTGGTCATCATTCTCTGTCCATTCATTTCTCTTCTTTCTTCCATTTGGTTTTCCTCCTTGTTTTTCAACCTGCTGTTTTCTTTGGTGCTCTTGCAGGTTCGGCACTCAACATCCGCTCTTCCGTCGGCGCTTCCGAACCCTGTTCAGTTTTCAATGTGCTGGCGATTTCCCGTCGCCGGTATCCGTTCAAGACCACGATGGGACTGAAACGACAAGGGACAAGTGAAACGATGCGCCGTAGGGCAGCCCTTGCGTTTCCGGACCTCGGTGGGCTAGGAAACCCGCGAGCGACGGGGACCGCTCACATGGAACTAACAGTGATCGGTTGCAAAGATGGGCAGATATCGCGGCTTTGACGAAATCCGCAAGCGTTTGCCAAAATACGGTTCAGCAAAAACATGGAGAGAAACGTGATGGTCGGATGAGAATGAGTGGTAGAATCTTACAAAACAGGGAAGGAGGCAAGTGTTTGAGGGAAATCATCGTCGATAGGGAAAATGGAGCCAAGGCATTCGTCCTATTCGAGCTCACCAAAGGCAACATTGCGGAAATCAAGGACCGGTACATTCTGGAGCAACTGCGTTCCGCGATCGATAGCCCATGGAGCACTGCCCTTCCCGACGGAATTCGCTCAGCTCTGACACGTTCGGTTTCAGAAGAGATGGAAGACAGATTCCTTCTCGAGAACATGGACAAAGATACCGATAGGAGCGTCAGGAGCGCTATCAGGAGTGCCGTGATAAAGGTCAAAGGGCAGCATGGGGTCAAAAACGGACCCTGGGCCGATGCATACGGCGATGCCGATGTCCTCGATTATGCCTACCAGGAGATTATCACGCGATTCAGCGATGGTCCGGGCGCCCTGCTCGATGAAATCGAAATCCCTGAAGGATACCGAATTATCTCAGGTGAGAAATGGGCAAGCGACCTTTCGGGAATCGGACGGGAATGGGTCGACGACATCACCCCCTTCCTCCTGCTGGCGGATAAGACCGGAGAGCTCATGATCTGCGACATCCTGTCGAAGCGGACCTTGCCAGTCGTTGCCGTCAGAAGCGATTTCGCAGAACGGTTTGACAGGCTTGCCGACGAAGACGGCATGATCGGCGATAGGTTCTGGACATATGCCTGCATCGCAGAGGCCAGGAGCCGCAATATGACTTTCGATTTCCGCGGTGCGGTATCGAGGGCATTCGAATTGAAGGGGCGAGTCGAAAAAAGCGATTCGCCAGGGCGAGACGATGGAAAGTTGACCGTGAAGGGCGAGATCGCGCGAGCGGGTGCCGATAAACTCGCCGAAGAGGCCAAAAAGAAGGGAGAGTTGTTGCTTGACGGGTACAATTACCGACACCAGTGAAAAACCTGTTGTGGAATTTTCTATCAAAG
>OGZW01000241.1_pt1 | contig 40033 bp, 26 predicted proteins | sample 1577001 | NCBI WGS metagenome assembly OGZW01 (sample SAMEA3541519, study PRJEB24748) | human gut metagenome | biome: human gut; feature: human-associated habitat; material: faeces | place: China | collected 2012 | reverse complement strand
ATATCCTTGCCGGCATTGCAGCAAGTGCACACAAGATGTCCAACGATATCCGTCTTCTTCAGCATCTGAAAGAAGTAGAGGAGCCATTTGAGAAATCCCAGATCGGATCTTCCGCTATGGCATATAAGAGAAACCCGATGAGAAGTGAAAGAATCGCTTCACTTTCCAGATATGTGATGGTAGATGCCATGAACCCGGCAATCACATCCGCAACACAATGGTTTGAGAGAACACTTGATGATTCTGCGAACAAACGTCTCAGTGTCCCGGAAGGATTTCTGGCAATTGATGGTATCCTGGATCTGTGTCTGAATGTTGTAGACGGACTGGTAGTATACCCGAAAGTTATCGAAAAGAGACTGATGTCAGAACTTCCGTTCATGGCAACAGAAAATATCATGATGGATGCTGTAAAAGCAGGTGGAGACAGACAGGAACTTCATGAGAGAATCCGTGAGCTGTCTATGGAAGCCGGACGCAATGTCAAAGAAAAAGGATTAGACAACAATCTTCTTGAACTGATTGCCGCAGATCCTGCATTCAACCTTTCGCTTGAAGAACTGCAGAAGACAATGGATCCTGCAAAATATGTGGGACGTGCGCCGATTCAGGTTGATGTATATCTGAAGAATGTCGTGAATCCTGTGCTGGAAGCAAATAAGGATATTCTTGGAGTAACAGCAGAGATTAATGTATAAGATTCTGTAACAAATAAAAACATGAAAAAGAAAGTGGAGTTTCAGTGAACAATGGAACATCACTTTCTTTTCTTGTATATGTGATTTATAATGAATCCATATGGAAGTGTAAGGGGGAAGAAAGCGGATATATGGAAAAGGCTATGGAAAAGATTAAGAATATGAAGAATGGTACAGCGTCAGAAAAACAATACCGGGTCAGAAGGTGCAGATATACGGATCTGGCAATGGTACTTGTGATCGCAGTTTCCATACAGTGTTTCACGAGGCTGGAATATGCAGGGGAAAGATTTATCCAAAGCCGGAACGGGTATAAGATAGCCGGCAGTACAATGAAAAGCTGCGGACAGGAAACTGTAAAAGGATATGTGGAAATAAAAGCATTGTGCATTTCAAACGCGAAGAATATAGCCGGAAGCTTGTGTGCTCAGGCTGCGACATCTTGTAGCTTGTTAATGTTAAACCCATGTATTATACTTAATTTATTATTACAAATGTTTAGGAGAGACTATGGCAAATACAGATTATAAATCACCCGATGCTTTAATGCGGCATCTTAGGGATAATGGAATTTCCATCTCGGGGAGTTCACAAAAGCAACAACTAATCAATACCGGATATTTTCACGGATATAAAGGATACCGTTTTTTTGTATCTTCCTCTAACAGACTTCCATTCACTTCATATAATGAGATTAACGCAACCATTCAATATGATACAAAATTAAAATCTCTTTTATATGGGAAAATGATGTTTATAGAAACTGTGCTTAAAAATATTGCTTTGAACACCATTATGTCAGAAATTGATTCCAGCAGTATCTATGATATGTACGATAAAGCAATCAGCAGCTACAAAAATGCACCAGCCGGAACCCGTGAAGATATAAAAAAGAAATACCAGAACAACAAACTAAATCTTCAAGGTTCCATACAAAATGCCATTGCTGCTGCATACCGAAAAGAGAATCCGAAAATCACTCATTTTTACAATAATGTCAATTACAATGAAGTTCCTTTATGGGCAATATTTGAAATTCTCACTATGGGCGATTTTGGATATTTGCTTTCATGCCTGACCATTGATATGCGTGAAAAAGTATCCCGTGCAATCGGCATCAATCTATCAAGTGATACTTACCGGGAATTACTTTATAAATATGTATATGCCTTAAAAGATTTAAGAAATGCCATTGCTCACAACGATGTGGTATATGATACCCGTTTCAAAAAAATGGACCCTTCAAGACCAATGAAACAATGCCTGATTTTAGAAATGGGGATGCCGTACATAAATTTCAAAACAATCGGCGATTACATCATCCTTATCTGTTACTACTTAAAATTACTGAAAGTCTCTAAAACAGAGATCAAATCATTCATCCGTGAATTTGAAAAAATTACAAGAGAATACGAATCTTCTGTAAACCCGAATGTTTCAGCTATTTCGATTCATCCTGATTTGTTCTCTCGCTTAAACATCTTAAAAAATTCCATATAATGCTTGCATATTTTACCTGTCTATAGTATATTATAGATAGCAATTGGGGTATGTGTTTGCGGACACATACTTGGAGGAGTCGGAGTGATCCGGCTCCTCTTTATTTTTTAACAAAAAAACGGTAGTCAAAAGGGGCACCTAATGACTACCATATTTTTATTCTGCCGCTTCCAACACTAATCTGGCATATTCTTCATCACTTATGCCGCATTCTCTGATGGATAGATGCCAGGCACATCTGTTATCTGTTACCTGTTTCTTATATACTGCAATAGAAGTCGCTGTATCTGTTTCAGCTGCTCATTTACCTCCTGCACATCTGACTTTGAGATAAATACATTCGTATTTGCCATTCGTGCTATCTGGTTGATGCTGTTGCCGATTGTAGATAGCTCATACATCAGCTTCTGCCTGTCCTCATGACTGGTCATATCCACATTTCCACCATCCAATGCCATCGTACGGATATAGGCAGATGGTGTCATTCCTGTAGCCGCTGCTTTCTCCTCTATCTCTCTACGCTCACGCTCCGATACCCGGATGCTCATTGTCGTTCTTGGTGCCTGTCTGCTCTTTGGTCTGCCCATACGCATCCCTCCTCTCGTGTAATTCTTCTTATCTGTTTTGCTGTGATAGTCACTCTGTCGGTCTTTCGTATATCCACTTCCGCTGCTTTGGAAATTCCTGTAACATAGTAGGGTAACATAGTAGGCGAGATACGGTTTTCGTGTTACAAAAACCCATCTCGTTAGTGGCGGCTGCCCCTAATACCCTGCTGTTACATCCCTGCGGTGTGGTATATATGACTGCATAGAGCAAGCTTCGCTAAGACTTGTTGCTGCCTTTTTGTCGTATGCTGGGCAACAAAAAAGCAGACACATGGAATATTTCCACATATCTGCTTCTTTCATTGTGTATATTCAATTTTATATGATTATAGCTATATATGGCTACATACAATACATTTTCTGTAGCCCAGTTCCTTTTATTATGATTGGTTTCTTTGCGATGGCTATCGTTTTTACATCAGATGCAGCCTTTTTACTGATAATGGTATTAATATACATTTATCTTGCAACCTTTCGCAATCACATCGCTCCAATAATTCATATCAGAAAAAAGAATCCAAAAAAGATCAGCCAGCTTCTAAACAAACTGTTGACTTTTCCACATCTCAATGATAATATGTATTCAGAAGCGGTTTTGTACCACTTGACTACTTGATAGTCTTGAGTGGGTTACTCGCTTCTTTTTTTATGCCCACTACATCATACAGATACATTTTTCCATTAGCTGCGTGGTTTACAACCAGACACGCAGAATAAACATTATATTCTCCGGTCTTTTTCTCATTGTTATATAATGGAATTGCAAATCTTGTCACATAATAAAACCATCCATTGTGAGCATCCTCGGAATGCTTTTCCTTATGATTTTCCCGATATACTTTATCAGTAGCTATCTCAACCATTTCTCGGATTCCCTGTGCCGCATTTGCCTTTGCTTTTGCTCTTGCGCCCTTTGTTTTTCTTGTATAACTAGAACCGCCATATTCATCCGGAAAGTTGTTTCCAATATAAATAATGTCTCTTGTCTCTGCTATTTCAATCAATTCTCCTACATATTTTCCCAAGTAATCCTCTACATCATTCCAATTAATATTCTGTTTATTGGAAAATATGATTTCAGGCAGTAAAACAACCTCATTTTCTACCGTCAGTTTTCGTTGACGCTGGCAGTGGCGATTGTCATTTCGGGCGTGAATGCCTTGACGCTGTCTCCCGCACTCTGCGCCTTGATGCTGAAGCCTGTCTCGCATGACAAAAAGGTGAAGAAAAGTTTGTTGGCGCGTTTCTTCGACGGATTCAATAAGCGCTACGATCATCTGGAACGCCGTTATAAGATCAATCTGCGTTTGTTCCTGAACAGGCGTTTCCTGACCTATGCGTCGTTGATTATTTTCTGTCTGGCAACATGGGGTATGACGTTTGTGTTGCCTTCGGGTTTTATCCCTAATGAAGACCAGGGAATGATCTATGTGAATGTCGATGCGCCTCCCGGAGCGACTCTCGAACGTTCGGAAGCTGCTTTGAGCAAAGTGCAGGCCGCTCTGTTGCCGTTGGAAGAAGTGGAAACGGTTTCCACATTGGCAGGCTACAGCTTGATGACGGAAACGGAAGGAGCCAGTTTTGGCATGGGGATGATCAACTTGAAGCCTTGGAACGAACGCGAGCAGACGGCCGAGGAACTGATGCGCATCTATGCTGACCGCGTGTCGCATATCAAGGATGCGGATATCCAGTTCTTCCTTCCACCGACGGTTCCCGGTTTCGGTAATGCCAGCGGTTTCGAACTTCGTTTGCAGGATAAGACTGCCGGGACATTTGCCGAGTTGGACGAAGTGGCCAAATCGTTTGTGGCCAAGCTGAATGCCGATCCTCGTTTGTCGGGTGTCACATCCGGTTTCAATCCGAACTTCCCGCAATATCTGTTGCGGGTCGATCTGGCCAAAGCGGCAAAACTGGGAATTGATGTGAACGAGTCGATGGAAACTTTGCAATCCTATGTCGGGAGTTTCTATTCTTCCAACTTCGTCCGTTTCGGGCAAATGTACAAGGTGATGTTGCAGGCTGCTCCCGAATATCGTATGAATCCGGAGGATCTGTTCGGTTTGTATGCTAAAAATAAAGAGGGGAACATGGTTCCGTATTCCAACTTCATGACAATGGAGCGCGTGTATGGTCCGAGTCAGATTACCCGTTATAACCTGTTTACTTCGGCCATGATTACCGGTGAACAAGCACCGGGAGTCAGCTCGGGGGAAGCCTTGGAAGCCGTAGAGGAGATTGCTGCCGAAGTGTTGCCGAGAGGCTACGATATAGAATGGTCCGGCGTTGCCCGTGAGGAGAAAGAATCCGGTGGACAATCCTTGGTTATTTTCGCGATCTGTCTGGTCTTTGTCTATCTTCTTCTGGCGGCCCAGTATGAAAGCCTTTTGCTGCCGCTTCCGGTTATCCTCTCGCTTCCGGCAGGTGTGTTCGGATCATTCCTTTTACTATATGTGGTGGGACTGGAGAATAATATTTATGCTCAGGTGGCACTCGTGATGCTGATCGGCCTCTTAGGTAAGAATGCGATCCTGATTATCGAGGTGGCGAACCAGTGCCGCAAGGAAGGCGTCAGCATTATGGGAGCGGCCATCCAAGGGGCAACCAGCCGTTTGCGTCCGATTCTGATGACTTCTTTTGCTTTTATCAGCGGTTTGATCCCGTTGGCGGTAGCCAGTGGCGCTGGTGCTTTGGGCAATCGTTCCATCGGGACGGCGGCGGCCGGAGGTATGCTGATTGGTACGTTCGTGGGGATCTTCCTGATACCGGGGCTTTATGTGATATTTGAATCGTTGGCAACTTACTTAAAGGAAAAGAAACAAAAAGCAAATGAAGAAGAATATGAGTTTTAAGATAATTGCTACAGTTGGCTTGTGGGCCGCGATCGGCCTTACAGCTTGCAAGGCTCCGCAGCTCTCTCCGGATGGGGAACGTGCCGTACTGCCAAAAGGAGATGGGCATACCTATGACACTGCATTTGTAAAGCCGTTGGAGTGGAATGTGTTTTTCCAGGATTCCATCTTACAAGGATATGTGGGGGTCGCTTTGCAGAATAACTATTCGTTCAAGCAAAGCATGGAACGGGTGACAATGAGCCGGGCCAACCTGCAACGGGCAAAAGGCTTGCTATTGCCTGAAGTTGGCCTCGGCATCGGGACTTCGGTCAACCGTTTCGGCGAATATACGATGGACGGAGTGGGGAATAGCGAGACTAATGTTCCTTCCTTGGCGAAAGACAAACATATCCCGGACCCTTACCGTGATTTCGGACTTTTCCTGAATTTCCAGTGGGAAGCGGATATATGGGGGAAGCTGACACGTAAGAAACAGGCGGCTGTGGCTCGTTGGATGGCTTCGGTTGAGGCAACCCGTTTTGCGCAGTCGGTCCTGATATCCGAATTGGCTGTCCACTATTATGAACTGATCGGTTTGGATAAACGTCGGGATGTCTTGGAAGAAGCCCATATCAGTTCCAAACGTTCGTATGAGCTAACTCGCCAGCTGAAGAAGGAGGGGGCCGAGACGCAGTTGGCTGTCGACCAGTTTCATGCCCGTATGCTACTGATAGAAAGCAAACTGTTGGAAAATGACCAACTGATCGGGGAGAAAGAGCGTGCGATAGCCTGCCTGTTAGGTGTCTTTCCGTTTGAAATCAGGCGTATGAGTTTTGAAGAGCTGCGTCAGATCCCTTTCCCGCTATCAGACGGTGTTCCGGCGAACATGCTGACCTTACGTCCCGACGTACGGGCCGCCGAGATGGAATTGCTGGCTTCAAAGGCGGATGTAATGGCGGCTAAAGCAGCCTTCTATCCTTCGTTGGTGTTGGGTGCGGGAGGCGGCTTCAATAGCTTTGATCTTGGCAAATGGTTCACAGCGCCTGCTTCGCTGGTTTACGATTTGGCAGCAGGAATTACTGCACCAGTCTTCCAGCGGAACCAGATTCGTTCGATGTGGAACGAGGCGCGTGCTTCGCAACGGATTGCCTTGTCGCAATATCACGAAACGGCCTTGAAGGCCTATACGGAAGTATTGGATTTGTATTGTGCCGGTCTAAACCAAGTGGAGCGTGTCCGCCTGAAAGAAGTGGAGACCGTAGCTCACCAACGTTCGGTCACCAATGCCAATGAACTTTTCAAATTGAATTATGTCGGCTTCCTCGAAGTGCTCTCTGCCAATGAACGTTATCTGGATAGCGAATTGGAACGTATCGACATCATTACCGATCTTTGCCGGAAAAAGATCCTTCTCTACCGGGCGTTGGGCGGTGGTTGCTAAAGCTTTTAGACGAAAAGACGGATGTAGAAGGTTTACATCCGTCTTTTTGGTTATCATGGAATTTTTGTTTCATCCAGATGAAACTTTTTATACTTTTGCATCGTTCTTAAAAATTGAAATGAGAAATGGAACATGCTCCTAAGATTAACAAAGTAGAGGTCCGTACTTTGCAGATGGCGGACTACCGACAATTATCTCAATCTTTTACAAGAGTTTATTCAGACGGCTCGGATGTGTTTTGGACACGTGAGCAAATCAAGAAGTTAATCACTATTTTCCCGGAAGGGCAGGTGGTTACGGTCGTGGATGATAAGATCGTGGGGTGCGCCTTGTCTATCATCGTCGATTACGACAAGGTAAAGAACGACCATACTTACGCCTTTGTTACTGGAAACGAAACCTTTAATACGCATAATCCAAAAGGCAATATCCTGTATGGAATAGAGGTCTTTATCCATCCCGATTACCGGGGCCTGCGTTTGGCACGGCGTATGTATGATTATCGGAAGGAATTGTGTGAAAGCCTGAACTTGAAAGCGATTATGTTCGGCGGACGTATCCCGAATTATCATAAATATGCGGATACGATGCGCCCGAAGGAATATATTGATAAGGTCCGTAAAAGAGAAATTTATGATCCGGTGCTGACTTTTCAAATATCGAATGATTTCCATGTTCGTAAAGTGATGACGAATTATTTGCCGAACGATGAGGAATCCAAACATTATGCAACCCTGCTGCAATGGGACAATATCTATTACCAGCCGACTCCGGAAATCGTTTCGACCAAGACGACCGTCCGCGTCGGTCTTGTCCAGTGGCAGATGCGACCTTACAAGGGGCTCGATGACGTGTTCGAACAGGTGGAATTTTTCGTGGATGCCGTATCTGACTATAAGAGTGACTTCATCCTTTTCCCCGAATACTTCAATGCCCCTCTGATGGCTAAGTTCAACCACATGAGCGAGTCGGAGGCGATCCGCGAGCTGGCGAAATATACGGACGAGATGCTGAACCGCTTCATCAACTTGGCGATCAGCTACAACATCAATATCATTACCGGGAGCATGCCGTTGATCAAAGACGACGGGTTGTACAACGTCGGTTTCCTTTGTCGCCGCGACGGTAGTTATGAGACGTACGAGAAAGTGCATATCACGCCCGATGAAGCGAAGAGCTGGGGACTTTCCGGCGGTAAGATGGTGCAGACTTTCGAAACGGACTGTGCCAAGATCGGTGTCCTGATCTGCTACGATGTCGAATTTCCGGAACTGTCGCGTATCATGGCGGACCAGGGGATGCAGATTCTGTTTGTGCCCTTCCTTACCGATACGCAGAACGCCTATTCGCGTGTCCGTGTTTGTGCGCAGGCACGTGCGATCGAAAACGAATGCTTTGTCGTCATAGCCGGTAGTGTCGGTAACTTGCCCCGTGTCCATAACATGGATATCCAGTATGCGCAGTCCGGTGTCTTCACCCCGTGTGATTTTGCTTTCCCGACAGACGGGAAAAGGGCGGAGGCGACCCCGAATACGGAAATGATCTTGGTGTCGGATGTGGATCTCGATTTGCTGAACGAATTGCATACGTACGGAAGTGTCCGTAACTTGAAAGATCGCCGGCACGACCTGTATGAAGTGAAGATGAAGCGGAAGTAGCAGAAAGGTGGCGAATAGGTTCCTTGTTTTGTCATTTTGTTGTGATTCGCAAGACTTTTAAGATGTTTTATAAGTAGCACGCTTTTGATGGTGGGAGAAAAATGTTATATTTGTAGACAAATGACTTCAAAATAACATTCAATAATCCTTCCTAAAAAGTATTTGCTTATGATTAAAAGAAGATTACTATCGTACGACATTCCGCAATTGACAAAAGTATTTAAAAAAGATTTTCCCCAACTGGTAACGATGGCGGAAGAGAGTGAGAGCGCAGCGCTTTTTAAAGAAGCCTTGCGCTCTTTTGTTTTTTCCCGCATCGACAGGACGGTTGGCGGGAGCAATATGGGAAATGCCGTGGCGAAGCGTATTCTTCTGTTGATCGAACATGACGGTATGATGGTCTCCGAGCTTTCGACAGGTGAGGAGATGCCGGTACGGACGATTACCTGCCTGTGGCAGTTCCTGGCCGGGAAGCTGGAGGAAGATGTTTCGCCGGACTTCTTTATTGACCTGTACCGGCAATTCGAATTGCTGGAGAAGCCGGAGGAAATCGTTCCGGACCGTTCGCTTGTCAAACGGCAGATGAACCGTTGGCCGACCGGGCTGGACGAGGAGGTGATGGCGATCCGTCACTCCAACAAGGAGCGGATCATTGCCGGGTTGATACGTAAGATCGAACGGCGTCATGCCCCGACCTCTCGGTTCCAGTTTACGGAAGGGATGAGCTATGCCGAGAAATACGTCAAAGTGCAGGAATGGTGGAATACCGGCCGTTTCCATCTTGCGATGGCTTTCAAAAGCCCGACGGAACTGAACTATTTCCTTGGCGGTTCCCTGTCGGCTGGAACGATGGACCTGTTGGCACGTGCTCGTAAGAAAGGCATGCCGTTTTTTGTGACTCCTTATTACCTTTCCCTGCTGAACACGAATACAAGCGGATATGACGACGCTGCCATCCGCTCTTATATCCTTTATTCGGAAGAACTGGTCGATACATATGGCCGGATCAAGGCGTGGGAGAAAGAAGACATAGTCGTGGCCGGACAGCCGAATGCTGCAGGATGGTTGTTGCCGGAAGGACACAACATACACCGCCGGTATCCGGAGGTGGCGATCCTGATCCCCGATTCGATGGGGCGTGCCTGTGGCGGGCTGTGCGCTTCCTGCCAACGGATGTATGATTTCCAGAGCGAGCGCTTGAATTTTGATTTCGAATCTTTGAAACCAAAGGAAACATGGGATAAGAAACTGCGTCGGTTGATGCGCTATTTTGAAGAGGATGCGCAGCTTAGGGATATCTTGATTACTGGAGGCGACGCGTTGATGAGTCAGAACGCGACGCTCCGCAACATACTTGATGCCGTCTATAAGATGGCGGTCCGGAAACGAAAAGCCAACGAGAGTCGTCCCGAAGGGGAGAAGTACGCTGAGTTACAACGGGTCCGCTTGGGTTCTCGCCTGCTTGCCTACTTGCCTCTCAGAATCACGGACGAACTAGTCGGCATCTTGAGGAGTTTCAAAGATAAAGCCTCACGTGTCGGTGTTACGCAGTTTATTATCCAGACACATTTTCAATCCCCGTTGGAGGTCACGCCGGAAGCAAAAAAGGCGATCGAGGCGATTCTCTCCGCCGGTTGGATCATCACCAACCAGTTGGTCTACACCGTTGCCGCTTCTCGGCGTGGACATACGGCAAAACTTCGTCAGACGTTGAATGCGATGGGAGTGGTGTGCTATTACACTTTTTCGGTTAAGGGTTTTCACGAAAACTATGCCGTGTTCGCTCCTAATAGCCGTTCTTTACAGGAACAGCAAGAAGAGAAAGTTTTCGGCCTTATCCCCAAAGAGAAGCAGAAGGAACTGTATCGGCTGATCCGCTATGAGCGACCCTTAGGAAAGAAATTGTCCGGTTTTTTGAAAGAGAACCGTCTTCTTTTTGCTGCCACCGATCGCAGTGTGTTGAATCTTCCAGCCATCGGCAAAAGCATGACTTTTCAGATGGTCGGTTTGACAACAGAGGGAAAGCGTATCTTGAAATTCGACCACGACACCGGACGCCGTCACAGTCCGATTATCGATCGGATGGGAGAAGTCTACATCGTCGAGAACAAGTCCGTCGCCGCCTACCTGCGCCAATTACAGGATATGGGTGAAGATGTGTGGGAGTATATTAGTATTTGGAATTATTCCGAGGGGAGGACTGAACCTCGTTTCAGTATTTACGAATACCCCGACTATCCATTTGATGTTACAGAAAAGATGACAAATCTTGAGCTATAAAACGAGTAATTATTATCTTTGTTCGTGCTAAACCAATATAAAATGATACAGAACGAAAGAGAAATACGACACGAGTATGTGTTACAGGCTGTTCGTCAGATGATGACAGCCGCTCGGACAGCTCCGAAAGGGAAAGGCATCGATATTATTGAAGTGGCGATGGTGACGGATGAAGATATCAAACGCCTTTCCGAAGAGCTTGTCATCATGTCCGGCGAAACCGGTTTAAAATTCTTTTTGCGTGATGCTGACAATATTCTTCAGGCTGAAGCTATCATGATTGCTGGTACACGCCAGCAGGTTCAGGGTTTGAATTGCGCGCACTGCGGGTTTCCGACTTGTGTGGAGAAGCCGGAAGCCGTCCCTTGTGCGATTAATTCGGTGGACTTGGGCATTGCGGTCGGTTCGGCTTGTGCCACGGCGTCGGATTTGCGCCTGGATACACGTGTGATGTTCAGTGCCGGTATGGCTGCACAGCGTTTGGGAATGTTGGGCGACTGCAAATGTGTGATGGCGATTCCGGTAAGCGCGTCCTCGAAAAACCCGTTCTTCGATCGAAAAACCAAAACAGAGTAAGTCATGATAAAGTTTGATAACAAACTCGAACTGCGGTACTACTTCAATGATAAGTCAAACTACATGGATGCCATGATCAAACATCGTTCAGAAAAGGAGGTACTCTCGCTTGTTCGGACGTTAGCAGACATGTTGGATATCAAAATGACTGTCTATTGCGAGTCTTTTGCCCAACAGGAGGGCTTTCGCGAAATCTGGTCGGTGGCAGGTGAAAACAGCCGTCTGATCTCTGTTCTTCTTAACTTGTTCATGCAGGTATGGACGCGTCCGTCCCTTTTGGTCGGTGGACAACCGGTTGTGGACCGTTCGGTGACCGACGAGGAAAAGATGCAGCGCGAAATTGCCTTATTGCGTAGTAATTTGAGAAAAAAAATGCCCGGTATTACCGTGACGCGGGAGTTGGTGGAACTGCTCAGCGCATCGCCGCGTTTTTGTAAATGCAAATCGAACTTTTACGAAGCTGTACGCGGTTATCCGAAGGTGACAAAGTTCACTTTACGCGAACTGAACGAAAATAACCGCAGCCGTTCGGGATCGTTGGAGGTCAAACGCGAACAGTTTGACTATTACATCCTCCGTTCCGACGAATTGCCTCCTGTTAAAGACAACAAAGCAACGATAGAAATCATCTCACCTGTGCTGAAAGATGCCCGTTACCGTTGGAAAGGCATCTACAACAAGGGGGGCGAGACAATCGACTTTTACATGTGCGACGAAGATTTCAAGAAAGATATGTTCGATGAAAAGATTGCCTTCAAGAGCGGTATGTGTATAGATTGTGTGCTGGAGATACAACGGAAGATGAGTGAACTAGGTGAAGTGGTTAACATCAGCTACACGGTCGAGACGGTGATCCGTACCCGCTTCGATAAGATGGAAATCATTACGCCGCAAGGGAAACGCCACCTCAGGAAGCTCGAAGCTGAGAAAAAGCAGTTGACGCTTGATCTTTTCGGATAATAAATCGTCTTTTCGTCCGTGAATTGATAGTTTTATAATCTTAAAAAATGGCATGTTTTTTATGTCTCCAAAGCGTCCATGTAATTAATAAATAAGAGAATGGTAAAAGCAAAAACGGTATATGTTTGCTCCAACTGTGGGGCTGACTCTCCGAAATGGATCGGGAAATGTCCTTCCTGCGGGGAGTGGAACACGTATGTTGAGGAGATCGTGGTAAAGGAACCGGTCGGAAAGCGGGCACTTTATGGCGTTTCGGATGGTGGCAAAGTGCGTCCCGTCCTGCTTCGAGATATTACTTCTGAAGAGGAGACGCGTGTCGACCTCGGAGACCGGGAGTTGAACCGTGTTCTTGGCGGCGGTCTGGTAAAAGGATCACTGGTCTTGATCGGCGGGGAACCGGGTATCGGGAAATCGACCCTCGTCCTGCAAACCGTTTTGGGGTTGAAAGGACTCCGCACGCTTTACGTCTCCGGCGAGGAGAGCAGTCGCCAGTTGAAACTCCGTGCCGACCGCATCGCGCACGAGAATCCAGATTGTTTCATTCTCTGTGAGACCAATCTCGAACAGATATTCGTACAGACCAAGAACGTTCAACCCGACCTCTTGATTATCGACTCGATACAAACCATTTATACGGAGGTGGTCGAATCTTCTCCCGGAAGTGTTTCGCAGGTACGCGAGTGCAGTGCGGCTATTCTGAAATATGCGAAGGAGAGCGGCACACCTGTTCTTCTGATCGGCCATATCAATAAGGAAGGGAGTATTGCTGGGCCGAAGGTGTTGGAACATATCGTTGACACCGTACTTCAATTTGAGGGCGACCAGCATTATATGTATCGTATCCTCCGCAGCATCAAGAACCGTTTCGGAAGCACAGCGGAATTAGGTATTTACGAGATGCGCCAGGATGGTCTTCGCGAAGTCAGTAACCCTTCAGAACTACTCCTAACGCAGAATCATGAGGGATTGAGCGGCGTGGCGATCGCGGCTGCGATCGAGGGGATCCGTCCCTTCCTGATCGAGACACAGGCGTTGGTGAGTTCTGCTGTCTATGGGACGCCTCAGCGTAGCGCGACAGGATTCGATCTTAGGCGTATGAACATGTTGCTCGCGGTGCTCGAAAAGCGTGCCGGATTTAAGCTGGTTCAGAAAGATGTCTTTTTGAATATTGCTGGTGGGCTGAAGGTGAATGATCCGGCGATCGACTTGGCGGTGATCAGTGCAATTCTTTCTTCTAGCCTCGACATTTCGATCGAGCCGGGTATCTCGATGTGTGGCGAGGTGGGGCTTTCGGGAGAGATCCGTCCGGTGAACCGTATCGAGCAGCGCATCCTAGAAGCGGAAAAATTGGGTTTCTCGCGCATTATCATCCCGCACAATAACCTGAAAGGTTTCGACACATCCAAATGCAAGATGCAAATCGTGCAAGTGCGCAAGGTGGAAGAGGCTTTCCGGCAATTGTTCGGATAAGTTTATATGTATATGAATAAAAGTGTTGTTTATCTATTTGTAAGTGTTTTCTTCTTGTTTACAAGCTGCGAGTATCGGCTGGGGGAGAATTTTATGGATTTTGAAAAGTGGCAGGCTGATTCGGTTGCGATGAGTGTGGACTTCTATGGTCCGTTTATCCATGATTGGGAAAACAAAATCTTTGTGGTGGAACATAGTGGTAATGCTGCTTGCCAAATCAGTCCGTTACCCGGATTTGAGGTTGAGAAGCAGATCGTCCGCATTGGAGAGATGGAATGGGAAAGCGATGGGACACGATGTGATTTCATGCTGGATGTGGATCTGATTCCGAATGGCTCTTATGAGTTGTCGTGTGAGGTTTTCGCCCGGACGAATAATGGGACGGTTGCCGGACAGGTCGGGGCCGAGCGATATGTGGAAAAGCGTAGTTGGCCTCTCAAGATAAACGCGCGTACCGAGTCGGAGTTCTCTTTGCGGCATCGTGTGAATGAAGAAGGACTGATCGAAATATTTTGGGAAGTAGACGGGGCACTTCGTGCCGGATTCGACCATTACCAGATAGAGTTCAGTACGATTGACGAGAATGCTCATTCAACCTATATCACGCAAAGGTCGGATTTCGACAAATGTTTTTATGCCGATAAGCGATATGCTGGGGAGAAGGGGGTATATAAGGTCTATATTTATTTCAAGTCGGAAGCCGACCGTCCCCGTTCGCTTGGATCGCTTGATTTGGAGCAAGCTGAACCAGAGGTGCAGGTAGAATATATGAAGGAAGATCGCATACGCTTGTCCTGGACATATCCTTACCGTTCGGCAGTCGATGTCGTCTATGGTGGTGAAATCGTGGCGGAGAAGGTGACGGACGGCATTGCGGAATTTTCTCTTGCCGGGCAGGAAGAGCGTGTGGTTGAATTGCGTTTTTCTCCCGTCGGTGACTGGGGTTATAAGAATGCGAATTATTCGTTTAACCTCGAAAACTGTCCGAATATATGAAAAAGGTATTATTATTTATAGCCATTCTGTTCTTTTTCGACCGTTTCGGGCAGGCTCAGTCGTTGACAATCGAATATAATATCGGTCACGGTTCGTATCAGATGTCCGATATGAAAGATATATTGAAAAATCAGATGCTTCCTGTTACCAATACACAGGTTACAAATAATTTCCCCGGTTATGTGACGCAGGATGCCCGTGTCGGAGTCGAATGGCGGCGCCATCATGTGGGATTTCTTTTTAACTATATGAATACGGCGGGCAAGAATGGAGTAACGGATTATTCCGGCTCTTGCGACTACGAGTTGCGTAACAAAGGATATAAGCTCGGTGCTTTTTACCACTTCTGTCTGGTGAAGGAAAAAGTCAGTATCTTTACATTCGAGCCGTATGTGGGGCTCTCGACAGGTTTTGTGCTGAACAAGGTGAACGAGATAAACCGCCTGTTCGTCGAGTCCGACCCGGAAGTTGGATACCGGAAGGATAATACTTTTTCCGGCAGGAACTTCTTTGTGGAGCCTACTTTTGGCATCAAGTTTAGCCTATGCCGCTATGTTGCATTAAACATGAGTATCGCTTATGAATGGGATGCTGTGATGCAGAAGTGTCAGAGTCGGAATCCAGATTTTCCATCGACTTTCAAAGTGGATTGGAGCGGATACAGGGCACAAGCCGGTTTGATTTTTTGTTTGAATTTAAAGAAGTAACAATGATACAAGAATTACAACTCCGTATATTGCCTGAAGAAGCAGTCAGCGAACAGTCGCTGAAGCAGGTGGTGGCTCGCGAGACGGGAACATCTGTCCCGTACATCCACACCGTTCGGGTACTAAAACGTTCTATCGATGCACGTCAGCGTACGATCTATGTGAATGTAAAACTGCGTGCTTTTATCAATGAGCAGCCAGATGAACCAGAATTTCAATTGGTGGAATATAAAGACGTATCAGCAGGGAAGCCTGTCGTGGTGGTAGGAGCGGGGCCGGGTGGTTTGTTTGCCGCTCTTCGTCTGATTGAGCTCGGCTTACGTCCGATCGTGATCGAACGTGGAAAGAACGTGCGCGAACGTAAAAAGGATATCGCTCTGATCAGCCGTGAGCATAAGGTGGACGAAGAGTCCAACTATAGTTTCGGTGAAGGGGGAGCCGGTGCCTATTCTGACGGCAAACTTTACACTCGCAGCAAGAAACGGGGTTCGGTTGACAAGATTCTGAATGTCTTTTGCCAGTTCGGGGCGAGCACTTCGATTTTGGCGGACGCCCATCCGCATATCGGTACGGACAATTTGCCGCGCGTGATCGAGAATATCCGCGAACAGATTATCCGCTGTGGTGGGGAGGTCCATTTCGAGACACGAATGGATGCCTTGGTCATCCGGAGTGGGGAAGTCGTAGGTGTCGAAACGAATACGGGCGAGAACTTTCTGGGACCGGTCATCCTGGCAACCGGTCATTCCGCCCGGGATGTGTATCGCTACCTCCATGACCGGCAAATCCCTATCGAAGCCAAAGGCATTGCTGTCGGCGTCCGTTTGGAACATCCGCAGATGCTGATCGACCAGATACAATATCATCGTAAGGAGGGTAGAGGAAACTATCTGCCGGCAGCCGAATATAGTTTTGTGGCGCAAGCCGGCGGACGGGGAGTCTATTCTTTTTGTATGTGTCCAGGCGGTTTCGTCGTCCCGGCGGCAAGTAGTTCCCGCCAGGTGGTAGTCAATGGAATGTCTCCTTCCAATCGTGGTTCCCGCTGGGCGAATTCCGGCATGGTGGTGGAGATACGCCCGGAAGACTATTCCGAATTGATGAAACACGAAGAAATGGCGGTCAGCAAGGATTCGCCGCTCGCTTTGATGGCTTTCCAAGAACGTTTGGAAGAACTTTGCTGGCTGAACGGCGGGATGAAGCAAACCGCCCCTGCACAGCGGATGGTTGATTTCGTGAATAAGAAAAACTCTTTCGATCTTCCCGAATCCTCTTATACGCCCGGTCTGCTGGCTTCCCCGTTGCATTTCTGGATGCCGGAGTTCGTCACCGGCCGCTTACGTGAGGGCTTCCGCCATTTCGGTAAAGTCTCCAGAGGCTTCCTGACCAATGACGCGGTGATGATCGGGGTGGAAACCCGGACCTCTTCGCCCGTCCGTATCCTGCGCGACAAGGAAAGCTACCAGCATATAACCTTGAAAGGTCTTTTTCCTTGTGGAGAAGGCGCCGGCTATGCAGGCGGAATCGTCTCTGCTGCTATTGATGGTGAACGGTGTGCGGAAGGGGTTGCCGGATATTTATCCCTTGTTTAAAGCATATATGTTAATAAGTAAACAACTGATTCCATTCAAATGTTATTTTGCATAATGAAAACAGTGGGATAAATACGTTGGTTTTACAGGATGCGAGGACGGAGTACGTTTTCTGTTTGTGACAGGACTGGGCATTTGATCTGTTTTCGTATCTTTGTAGCGTAATGCTTTTACGTTATGAGGAAAACATACTTGATCACTCTTTTGCTTTGTTGCTTTAGTGCCTTGCTGAATGGGGCTGTTTCACCTTTTTCTTTTTCTTCTTTAAAAATGGAAGAAGGTTTGTCGCAGCTTTCCGTCTTGAAAATACATCAGGATAAGAGCGGTTTCATGTGGTTTGCCACGCGTAACGGCTTGAATCGTTATGACGGTAATTCTTTTGTCGTGTATAAACATAGTAATGGCGACTCATTAAGCTTGTCCAGTAATCATGTGACAGCATTGGCTGAAGATGACCGTGGAAACTTGTGGGTAGGCACGATGAACGGTCTGAACCGGATGGATTTGAGGGTGGATCGTGTATATTCTCTCAACGATATGGCTGCTTATAAGCAGTCTCCCCTTTATCATACGTGGATTTCAAGCTTGTATGTGGATAGACAAAAGCGTTTTTGGGTTGGAACAAATAAAGGTCTATACTTGTATGATTATGAGAATGATTCGTTTATCTTGAACGACTTGGAGGGAGAACTGCCACGTGACCAGATTATGGTTATCAACGAAGACCATGATGGCAATCTGTTAGTCGGAACTTTACAAAACGGACTTTATATCTGTGACAGTAAGTTGAATCTCTTGTCTCATTATTTTAAAAATACGACTCCCTTTTCATTAACGGATAATAATATATCTGCTATCCATGAAGACAGTGAAGGACGTCTGTGGGTGGGAACCCGTTCGGGTGGATTGAACCGGATCGACACGGAGACAAATGCTGTTACGCATTATACTGCTTGGAACGGCAGACTGGGAAATAATTCGGTTCGTACAATTAATACTTATAATGGTCAACTGGTGGTCGGAACTTTTAACGGATTAAGTCTTTTGAATTTGGTGGACGGTTCATGTACGACCTATACGAATTTTGACGAACAAAAAGGAGGTCTTAGTCATTTTTCCGTCTTTTCTGCTTTCGTAGATAATGCGAATACGTTATGGATTGGCACATACGCTGGAGGTGTCAGTTACAGTAATCCTTTGAACAGCCGTTTTACTTTTTACGATTTGCAGGGTGGTTCAGACAAGCTGTTTGGAATCTTTGCCACGATGGCCTATCAGCCGGACCATACTTTGTGGATTGCTTCGGAAGGGCGAGGCCTACTTTCACTGGATTTGAATACAGATATGTTTGAACGTTTCCTGCTGGATGCTCGGCCGAATGCTCTGAATGATCGGAATATTATCAAATCTCTGTTTGTGGAGGGTGATTTCGTTTGGTGCGGAACGCAGAAAGGCACTTTATACCGATTCGATACCCGGACAAAGAAATTCTCTCTTTTTTATACTTTTCATAAGGAGGTTAGTATTTATACGATCACGCGTTGCAGTGATGGTGTATTGTGGTTGGGAACGACAGACAACACGGGAATTGTCCGTGTGTTTCCGGACGGCAGGATCGCTCCGTCGGATTCAGTTTTCGCCTTGTTGCCAAGTGTACGCAGTTTCCTGGAGATACGGGACGGTGTTTATTTGGTAGGTATGCATACCGGCGGACTGGCGCTCTACGATTCCCATACGCATAAGTTGATAAAATATAATACTCGTGAGGAAGGTTCCCGGAAGTTATACAACGACCAGGTAAGTAATATCGTAAAGGATAGGGAGGGGCGAATCTGGATCGGTACTTTCGGTGGAGGTTTTTGTCGCTTTGACGAAGAAAAAGGCATTATGGAGTGGTTGACGGCCGTCGAGGGGCTGAGCGACGATAATATCAATTCGATAATTCCCGGAGACGACGGGAAACTTTGGATCAGTACCGGTAACGGTATTTCTGCCTACGATCCTGAATCGCGCCAGTTTACCAATTATATGGGTAGAAGCGAGATCCCAGTTAATGAATTCAGCATGAAAGGCGGCATCAAATTGCCCGGTGACCGAATCTATTTCAGCGGAAGCAACGGCCTTGTCTCCTTTTACCCTGAACGGTTGATAGAAAACCGTTTTATACCTCCGGTCGTACTGACCTCTTTTACGGTTAACAATAAACCGGTTGTTCCCGGCGACCCTTCGGGGTTGCTCGATAAAGTTCTTGATTATACGCAGGCGATAGATCTTGATTATAATCAGAATAACTTCTCTGTTGGGTATGCCGCTTTAAACTATCTTTATCCGAATCAGAATAAATATGCTTATATGCTAGAAGGGTATGATACGGACTGGAATGATGCTGGTTCTCGAAAGGAGGCTTTCTATACGAACTTGAAACCGGGAGATTATGTTTTTCGTGTTCGCGCCTCCAATAACGACGGTCTTTGGAACGATGAAGGGCGGTCGTTGTCGATTCATATTCGGACTCCATTCTGGCAGACCTGGTATGCCTATATGTTGTATCTGTTGATTATAGGTGGCATCCTTTATGTGGTCTGGTATTATCTGCATATGAAGCGTAAGCTGGAACAGGACCTGGTCGAAAAGCAGAAGGAGCAGCAGCGGCAGGAGGAGTTCCATCAGTCCAAAATACGCATGTTTACCAATTTTTCGCACGAATTGCGTACACCGTTGATGTTGATCCTGTCTCCTTTGGAAGAGGTGTTGCAACGGGTAGATATGAACCCGAACTTGAAAGGTTCGTTGCGTCTAGTCTATGGAAATGCCCAGCGTCTTTTGTTGCTGGTGAACCAGTTAATGGATCTGAGGAAGAACCAGAGTGGCAACCTGCAACTACGTGTTTCGCATAATGATCTGTATCTGTTTACGCAGGAGATATATATTGCCTTTAATCAGATTGCGGTCAAGGAACGGATTACCTTTCGTTTGGAATCCGATGAGTCGGGAATAGATGCGTGGTTCGACCGTGTTTTATTGGAGAAGGTATTTTTCAATCTTTTGTCGAACGCTTTCAAACATACGGCTCCGGATGAGTCGATAACCATTCGTTTGCAATTGTTCTCAGTTGCCGGATTGCAGGAGCAATTTCCCGGCAGGATAAGTGGGGAAGTTCGGGGGACTTCTCGATATGTTTGTCTGTCTGTAGAAGACACAGGGAAAGGGATAGACGATTCCGACAAGTTTCATATATTTTCCCCTTTTTACCAGGGAACGGATGAAAGTGAGTCGAATACGGCTGGAACTGGTATAGGGTTGAGTCTGGTACTCTCTATCGTGAAATTGCATAAAGGGGTTGTATGGGTAGAAGACAACAAACCAAAAGGGGCTGTATTCCGTGTCTTGATTCCGATAAACCGCGAAGCATATGCTCATGAGCAATTTGCAGAAGATGACTCTTCTGCGAGGAATCCCTATGGAGGAATTGAAGTAGCTGAGGATGAATCCAAAGTCCCTGACAATATGCAGGAACAGCTGCCTGTTTCCGGTCGGCGTTATACCTTGTTATTGGCCGAAGATAATCCGGATGTCCGTCGGTATATCTGCAAACATCTCGAACCTTATTTCGATGTGCTTGAAGCGGAGAACGGGGTAGATGCTTTCAATAAAATTGCAGAAACCTTGCCGGATCTGGTGGTAAGCGATATTATGATGCCGAAAAAAGACGGCTTGCAACTTTGTTCGGAGATCAAGCAGGATTTGCGGACCGGACATATCCCGGTTATCATCATTACGGCGAAATCGATGGTGATGCATATCAAAGAGGGATTTCAGTGTGGTGCGGACGATTATATCGTGAAGCCTTTCAATATGGAGGTCCTGCTGTGTCGTATTCGGAATATTTTGGCTTCTCGTGAACGGTTGAAGGAATTGTATGGGAAAAAATTTTCGTTGGAGTCATTGGGTTTCGAGACGACATCGGCGGACGATACATTTATGCAAAAATTGTTCGGGGTGATTGAGCAGAATCTTTCCAATCCGGGGTTGAATGTGGAGATTCTATGTAAAGGAGTCGGTATGGGACGTGCCAACTTCTATAGGAAGCTGAAAGCGATAACCAACCTTTCGCCGGTGGATTTGATCCGTAACAAACGTCTTGAGATTGCTGCAAGAATGCTGCTGGAAACGGATATGAACATATCTGAAGTTTCTGCCAATATCGGTTTCAATTCCCATGCTTATTTTGCTACTTGTTTCAAAGCGATGTACGGCATGTCGCCGACCGAATATGTGCAACAAAATAAAAAAAATCTATATCATGTATAAATTATTACTTTATGTTATTCTTTTGTTATTTTGCCAATGCAAGAGAGATCATTCTTTAAAGGAAGAAGTGACGGATTTACTCCGAACTGAAATTGTTATTCGTGGAGATAAAGCCTTGGCAGAAGAACCTGTGACCATTACTGCATATAGAGCGGAAAGGAGTGCCGGAGGGATTCATGATTTCTACTCCGAAGGCGATTATTGGTGGCCCAATCCGATAAATCCGGATAGTGCCTATATACGTCGGGATGGGCAGACAAATCCCGATAACTTTGTTGCTCACCGTCATGCCATGATCCGCTTCAGTTCGCTGGTTGGCGACTTGACCTCCGCCTGGCTGGTGACGAAAGACGAGAAATATATTCGGCAAGCGGTTAAGCATATCCGCGCCTGGTTCATCGCCCCCGAAACTCGGATGAATCCAGACCTGCAATACGCGCAGGCGATCAAAGGGATCGTGACAGGACGGGGGATCGGTATCATCGATACGATCCATCTCTTGGAGGTCGTGCAATCCCTTATCAGGATGGAAGAGGCCGGCGTTCTTGCTGTCGAGGATGTGGCTGGTAGTCGTGCTTGGTTTTCCGATTATCTGAAATGGTTGACAACGCATCCTTACGGGGTAGACGAGATGAATGCTAAAAACAATCATGGAACTTGTTGGGTGATGCAGGTAGCCCAGTTTGCTAAATATACCGGCGATAAGGAGATTCTCGACTTTTGCCGGAACCGTTACAGGTCTGTTCTGCTTCCTTCACAGATGGCGGAGGACGGCAGTTTTCCGCTTGAACTGAAACGGACGAAACCGTACGGCTATTCCTTGTTCAATCTGGATGCCATGGCTACGATCTGCCATATTCTTTCGGACGGGGAAGATGATTTGTGGCAGTACTCGATGAACGACGGTCGCAATATGCAAAAGGCGGTTGCTTGGCTGTTCCCGTATATAGCAGATAAATCGAGCTGGCCTTTTGCCGAAGATGTCATGTTTTGGGATGAATGGCCGGTTGCCCAGCCTGCCCTTTTATTCAGTATTTGTAACACATCTAATAGGACTTATCTGGAAATTTGGAAAAGTTTGGAACATTTTCCGACAAACGATGAGGTAATCCGTAACTTGCCGATCCGACATCCGTTATTGTGGCTATGAAAACGGTTTAAAAAATGGATCTATTTTCTTTCAATATTGTATCTATTTTCTGAAACCCGCTTTGAATGCGGGTTTTTAATTTTTTGCCAGAACTGAATTTTAAAGTAAAAGAGATAAATTTTAAATAGTTCGAAACCGCCATCTCATACATTTGCAACTAAAGAAAAACACAAAAAGTTTCAATCTTAATAACAATATTATGAATTACACGTACATGAAAGGTTGTGCTCTGTGCATGACATTGTGCCTGACTTCGGCTGCTCTGCCAGGCAGGGCGAATGCAGAAAGTTCGGCTATCGTGAATGAAGTCTTGCAGTCATCTGTTGTGAAAGGGGTGGTAAAAGACTCGAATGGTGAACCTCTGTTAGGGGTTAATGTCCTTGTAAAAGGTACGACTATCGGTGCCGTCACCGATATAGACGGAAACTTTTCTTTTGAAGCTCCTGCCGGTTGTACATTGGTTATCTCTTACATTGGATTTGAATCGCAGGAAGTAAAAGTAAAAGGCAATGCTCCTCTGAACATTATTCTGAAAGAAGATTCCGAAGCATTAGACGAAGTGGTAGTAATCGGTTACGGTACGCAAAAGAAAGTGAATTTGACCGGTGCGGTATCGGCCGTTACAGGTGAAGAGATCGCGAAGCGTCCTGTTTCAAATACATCCACGATGTTGCAAGGCCAGATGCCCGGTCTGCGGATTACGTCCGATAAAGGACAACCAGGTAACGAATCTGTCCAGATGCGTGTACGTGGACAGGGAACTTATTCTTCGGCAGGTTCCAATCCCTTAGTTTTGATCAATGGAGTGGAAGGAGATTTGGCAACTCTTGACCCGAATATTATCGAGAGTGTTTCGGTTTTGAAAGATGCAGCATCGGCGTCTATCTACGGATCTCGTGCAGCAAATGGCGTTATCTTGATCACGACGAAAAACGGTTCGGAAATGAAAGAGAGGGTCTCCGTGCGTTACAACGGGAATTTTGCTGTTCATAATCCGACGACATTACTGGACTTGATTTGGGATTCTCCTACATATATGAAGTATTTCAATATGGCGAAGGAAAATTCCGGTTCCCCTATTACGGAACGCTATACGCAAGAAATGATCGATGCTTATACAAACCCGACAGACCCTCAGAAATATCCGAGTTTCAACTGGCTTGATTATATGTTCGACCCGGCTTTTGTACAGCAGCATAACGTAAATGTCTCTGGGACGATAGGCAAGACCTCTTATAATGCTTCTTTGAGTATGGTGAATCAGCCTGGTACGATGAAAGGACAAGAATATCAGCGTTATAATGCCTCTTTGGATTTGACTTCTCAAGTAAACGATTGGGTGAAGATCGGTATGTATTTCACCGGTTCTCGTAGTTATCGCCAGGAGACGCGTCAGGGAGATACGGACGCATATCTTTCCACTATTTCTCAAGCACCTACTTATATGCCTTGGTTGCCGGACGATGGTTCGGGAATAAAACGTTATACTTCGAAAGCATATACGTTTGAGTCGAATAATAAAAACATGGTCGCTATTGCTGAAACGGAAAACTTCAAGAAATATGTCAATACCGACGCTAATGTACAGGCTTGGGCGGAAATCAAACCGTTTAAAGGATTGACATGGTATACGAAAGGGGCTATCCGCTATAAAGCACAGCATTATAAAGATTGGGGAGCAATTCCGACACCTATTTATTTTTATCATGACGGTACTCAGAACGGAACCCTGAATACGAATGGTACGGGATTGACAAGTAATATGGAATATAGTACGTATGTCAATCTTTATACTTATTTGAAATATGACTGGTTGTCTTCGAATAAGGATCACAGTCTATCTGTTATGGCAGGTTACAGTTTGGAATCTTATCGCTATGATGTATTACAGGGTTATCGTCAGGATTATGATTTTCCCTTGCATGAGTTGAACGCTGGTAATTCTTCGGTTCAGACCAATAGCGGTAGTTCACAGGAATGGGGATTGGTTTCCGGATTCTTCCGTTTGAACTATGGTTTTAAAGATCGGTATTTGGTAGAATTAAATGCTCGTTACGACGGCTCTTCACGTATCGCGTCTCAATCTCGCTGGGGCGTATTCCCCTCTTTCTCTTTAGGATGGCGCGTGACGGAAGAAGAATGGATGAAGGACTTCCAGTGGGACTGGTTGAACAGTTTGAAGCTACGCGGTTCATGGGGGCTACTGGGTAACCAGAATATTGATTTGTATTCGTATTATGCATTGGTTTCTACCGGAAAGGATTACGGTTTCAATAATACGGATCTTTCTTCAGGGGTTGCACAAACAGCTATCAGTAATCAGAACCTGAAATGGGAGACGACAGCTATCGGTGACTTCGGTGCTGACTTGACGCTCTTCAACGGTTTCAACGTGACATTCGACTGGTACAAGAAAAGAACGTATGATATCCTTCGTAAGGCACAAGGAAATGCACTTTTGGGACTTGATGCTCCATATATTAATGACGGGGAAATGGTGAATAAAGGTATCGAGGTTTCTTTGGGCTATAACGGCTATGTTCGTGACGGATTCTTTGAAGGGTTGAGCTATAATGCTAATGTTTACTTCGACCGCTCGCGAAATACATTGACGAAGTATGGTGCAGACTATATTACAAATGGCTTGATTTGTAGTGAAGGGCTTCCATATGAATCTTTCTATGGTTATAAAGCGATCGGTATCTTCAAAGACGACGACGAAGTACGGAATTCTCCGAAGCAGTTTAACGATAATACGCAGGCCGGTGATATTAAATATGCCGACATAAGCGGTCCTGATGGTGTGCCTGATAATGTAGTTGATGAATACGACCGTACCGTTATCGGAAACCGTTTCCCAAATTTCGAGTATAGTGTAAGCCTCGGTGCAAGCTGGAAAGGATTCGACCTCTCTTTGCTTGGTCAGGGAGTATCCGGAGTAGATCATTATGCAAGCGGTTGGGGATTGCGTCCATTCTATCAGGGAACGCCTATTTCTCAGGATTATATCGATAATATGTGGACGGAAGAACATACGAATGCTAAATATCCTCGTTTGTATTTTGCTGATATGGGTGGAACGAAGAACCAACGTGAAAGTACGTATTGGTTATATGATGGCTCTTATTTCCGCTTGAAAAACTTGACATTTGGCTATACGTTGCCGAAAGCATTGACACAGAAAGCCAAGATACAGCGTTTGCGTGTCTATTTTTCGGGTGATAATCTGCTTACCTTTACCAAATTCCCTCAAGGTGGAGACCCCGAACGAAACTACAATTCGACGAAAGGGACACGTTTGGTTTATTATCCTCAGAATCGTATTATCTCATTTGGTATAAATTTGGATTTCTAAAAAATAATATAGAATATGAAACTTACGAAAATATCATATATATCATTGCTGATCGCATCTTTGGTTGCTGCGCCTTCTTGTACGGGAGTGCTCGACACACCCCCGACGACCTCACCTTCGGAAAGCATCTTCTGGCAGTCGAAGGGAGATTTCGAATCCGCATTGGCCGGATGTTACAATGCCATGCAGGCAAAGACTTTGTCATATGGGATTTTGGCTTACGATGGTCTCACGGATAATGCATATGGGAGCGCAAGTAGTTCATACGTATATCGCTGCGATATGATTCAGTCGGACAATATCGATCCTTCGATGGAAGGATTTATTCCCGAACTTTATGACGAGGCATACGGGGCGATTGCTACAATTAATATATTCTTGGATCGTCTGGCCAAATATGAAGGAACGGACATGGAAGATGTGCGCGGACAATTTGAGGGGGAAGCTTTGTTTCTGCGTTCTTATTGTTATTATTTGCTTTATCTCTGTTATGGTGAAGTTCCTTATGTGACCGAGCCATTGACGATCGACACACAGAACATGCCGAAGAGTGAGTTGGAAACGGTTTATACGAATTTGATTGGTGATTTACAGAATGCTATCGATCTTTTGCCAGAACAGACCTACAAGGAAGCCGGAGGCCATGCGACCAAATCTGCTGCAAAGGCATTGAAAGCACGAGTTCTTATGTTTCATGCGTACGGAGAAGATGGCAATATCCAGAACCGTGACGAGGTGCAGGAAGCATACGACTTATTGAATAGCATTAGCGGTTATTCATTGATGCAGCGTTACGGGGATAACTTTATGGCAAGTACCCAGGAAGCAAGTGACGAGATATTGTTCTCGATAAAATTCCTTGCACCTAATAATTATACAGACTTCGACCACAAATATGGGAATTACGCTCCGATCCGTCCGGTTCAGAACTTGAGCGACGAATTCGAGGAAGGTGATGAACGGTTGGATCAGATCATCGCGTTCGATGATAAATACCAATGGCCTGGAGGCGAAGTCGTATCGTTGAATAAGAGCGATTTGAAAAAAGCGGTTGTGAAATGGCTGACTCCTTTATTGAAAGACGGTGAGTCATGGGAGGCAAGTACTCGTAGCGAACAAGATATCGTATTGCTTCGTTGGGGTGAGTTGTTATTGTTGAAAGCCGAAGCAGCGAATGAATTGGGGATAGCTGGTGCAGATCAGTTGGTGAATGAGGTCCGCCAACGTGCAGGATTATCTGGTTTGGGTGTAGGTTTAAATCAGTCTCAGATGCGTGAAGCGATTCGTCATGAACGTCGTGTGGAAACTCCTTTCGAATTAATTCGATATTATGATATGAAGCGTTGGCGTATCATGGATAAGCTGAACGGAATAGAATTGGATCCGTTATTGGCAGGTCATATTCCGGCTTGGTCCGAAGCTCATTTCTATTTCCCGTTACCTCAGGAACAGATCGATTTCTCGAATGGGGTTTTGGTTCAGAATCCTAATTATTAAATTCTTTTGAAAATACTTAATATGGGAAGCGTACTTGAAATGGTGCGCTTCTCTTTGTTAATCTTGTTTATCTATGATCTTTATGTGTTCGGGTAAACAAGATTTCTTATAATAAGACAAGCTTTAAATTGAATATTAGAATATGAAGTACTTGTTTGTTGCATGCTTATTGTGTTTGTCCGTTCTGTCGGCTGTGGCGAAAGTGCCTGCTATGAATAAGATTCGGCTGACGAACAATTGGGAATATCTGAAAGGTGATTTGGGGGGAATCTGGGAGGCTGTACGTCCTGCCGCACCCGGCAGTTCGGAGGCGGTTCCCATCTGGCAGCCTGTTACGTTACCTCATTGTTTTAATGCCGAAGATGCTGTTGATCCGGACGTGAATTATTATGAAGGTCCGGGATGGTATAAAACTTTGCTGGCGATAGACAATCCCTATCGGAACGGGCGGATCGTACTCGATTTCGACGGGGCGGGACAGAAGACGGATGTCTATGTCTATACGACTCATGTCGGTAGCCATGTTGGCGGTTATGACAGTTGGAATGTCGATATTACGGATGCGGTAAAAGCATTTCTCGGCAGTAAAGATGCGAAACGTTTCAAAGGGAAAGTACCTTTGTCGATCCGTTGTGATAATTCACGTGATCTGGAAATGATACCATCCGATCTGGCTGATTTCAATATCTATGGTGGTCTGTACCGGTATTTGAACTTGGTGTACCTGCCTGAAGTTTCTTTTGAACAGATTCGCTTGGAATCTTCCCTCTCTTCTAACTTGAAAGAAGGTATATTGAAGGTGAAAACTTCGTTTTATAATCCGGAAGATATAAGGAAGGCGGATGTGACCGTTTCCGTTTACGATGTGGACCGTAAACCAGTCTTCTCGAAAACACTGGAAGGAATACTTCCTTTGGGTGACCAGCTTTTAGCAGAGATGAAGATCAAGAATCCGGTATTGTGGGACGTGGATGTGCCACAACTCTATACTTGCGAGTTGACTGTAAAGACACCGGATCAGACTTTCACGACGGAAGAACGCTTCGGTTTTCGCCATACGGAGTTTAAGGACAAAGGTCCATTCTTCCTGAACGGCAAACGTTTGCTGTTGCGAGGTACGCATCGCCATGAGGATCACGCTGGTGTGGCACAAGCCATGACGGAAGATATGATGCGTCGTGAAATGCGGATGATGAAAGATATGGGCGTGAACTTTATCCGTTTAGGACATTACCAACAATCTGAAATCATTCTGGACCTTTGCGACGAATTGGGCATTCTGGTATGGGAAGAAATTCCTTGGTGTCGGGGCGGTCTTGGAGGCGATGTCTACAAAAAACAAGCCCGTCGGATGCTTGCTAATATGATCGTCCAGCATCATAATCATCCGGCTGTCATCATCTGGGGGTTGGGTAATGAGAATGACTGGCCTAACGATTTCAATACGTTCGACAAGAGTGCGATCCGTGCTTTCATGAAAGAGTTGCACGACATGGCGCACCGTTTAGACGACACACGTATGACGGCGATCCGCCGGTGTGAATTTTGTAATGATATTGTTGATGTCTATTCACCTTCTATCTGGGCTGGTTGGTATCGGGGTGTCTTTACCGATTATAAATCGATCTCAGAACAGGAGATGCAGAAGGTAAAACACTTCCTGCATGTAGAGTGGGGAGGTGACAGCCATGCCCGTCGTCATTCGGAAGATGCTTTTTATAATCTGAAGAACATCGAGGCAGGAAAGGGCGGTGATGAACGTGCCGGCGATGCTTCCTTGTATGGTGGCGTTCCACGTGCTTCGCGCGATGGCGATTGGTCGGAAAGTTATGTGGTCCGTCTGATCGACTGGCATCTGAAAGAGCAGGAGACGATGCCGTGGCTGACCGGTACAGCCTACTGGCCTTTTAAAGATTTTTCGACTCCGGTCCGTCCCGACAATCCTGTCCCTTATGTCAATCAGAAGGGGGTGGTTGAACGCGATTTTACTCCGAAAGAAAGCTACTATGTGTTCCAGTCTTACTGGACGGAGAAGCCGATGATCCATATCTACGGTCATACCTGGCCGGTTCGCTGGGGTGGAAAAGATGACCGCAAGGAAATCTTGGTATATTCTAACTGCGACGAAGTGGAGCTTTTTGTCAATGGTGTGAGCCAGGGTGTGAAACGGCGTAATAGTCAGGATTATCCGGCTGCCGGGTTGCGCTGGAATTGTGTTTATCAGGAAGGCATGAACGAAATACGGGCTGTCGGTGTAAAGAAAAAGGAGAAGAAGGAGGTTTCTGATGTCATTCGTCAGGAATACCAGACTACTAAATGGGATAAAGAAGCCGCTTGCCAAGTGAGCTTGCTTTCCGAAGAGGGAGATACGGCTTTGGTACAGGTACAACTGATCGATAAAAACGGCATCCGTTGTCTCAGCTCCAAAAAGCAGATTACGTTTGAGATTGCCGGAGATGGCAGCCTGATCTGCAATTTAGGAACTTCGACCGGTAGTCGTAAAGTACAGGCGTATAATGGTCGTGCCCTGATCCGTATCAAACGGAACGAGGGTAATAGCGTGGTTGCTGTTAAATCGGAAGGCCTGCCGACTGCATTCCTGGAATTGAAGAGTCCCAAGTAGGGGTAGGTCGTTTTTTGATTGTAAACTGGAAAAAAACGTAGAGACGTCCCGCCGTGTTTTAATTTACGGCGGGACTTTTTATCCGGGTTGCACTAAGTTAAAAGTAAGGGGTGGATTATGAACGGCTGCTTATTATAAAAAATAGGTGAGTGAATTGAATTGCTGGATGTCTGGATTATATTATATTTGCAAAAAGTAAATAAAGAACGAATGGATAATATGAAACCCCTGAACCCCATTCAGAAAACGGTTGTTGGCGTTCAGTTCCTTTTTGTGGCGTTTGGTGCGACTGTTCTCGTTCCTCTGCTGGTTGGCCTTGATCCTTCTACCGCCCTTTTTACTGCTGGTATCGGCACGTTGATCTTTCATTTGGTGACGAAAGGGAAAGTTCCTATTTTTCTGGGAAGCAGTTTCGCTTTTGTGGCGCCTATCATAAAGGCGACGGAATTGTATGGGTTGCCCGGTACGATGTCCGGCCTGGTGGCTGTGGGGACCGTCTATGGGTTGATGAGCTTGTTGGTCCGGTGGAGAGGAATCGGTTTTATCAAGCGGCTTTTTCCGCCGGTGGTGATCGGGCCGGTTATTATTCTGATCGGCCTCTCGCTGGCAGGCTCAGGTGTGAATATGGCAAAAGAGAACTGGCCGTTGGCACTGGTAGCCCTGCTTTCCGCTATTCTCGCCTCTATGTTGGGCCGGGGAATGTTGAGATTGATCCCTATCTTCTGTGGAATCATCGTCGGGTACCTGACTGCGAGTCTGTTCGGCTTGATCGACTTCAAGCCTGTGATAGAAGCTCCTTGGTTTGCATTTCCGCAATTTGTAAAGCCTTCATTGTCGTGGGAAGCGGTTATTTTTATGATTCCGGTGACGATTGCTCCGGTGATCGAACATATAGGCGATGTGTACGCAATCAACGAGGTGACGGGCAAGGATTTCGTAAAAGATCCGGGACTTCACCGCACGATGTTGGGAGACGGCCTGGCATGTATCGTCGCCGGATTGATCGGCGGTCCTCCCGTCACGACCTATTCGGAGGTGACAGGAGCTATTTCGCTGACAAAGATTACAGACCCGGCCGTTATCCGTATTGCTGCCGTAAGCGGTATCGTCTTTTCTGTGTTTGGGAAGGTCAGCGCGTTGCTTAAATCGATTCCCGCCGCCGTGTTGGGGGGCATCATGTTGCTGCTGTTCGGAACGATTGCCGCTGTCGGCATCAACAGCTTGATCCAGAATCGGACCAATCTGGGCGACACTCGCAACCTGATCATCGTCTCATTGATCCTGACTTTCGGGATTGGTGGTGCTGCCATTGAATTTGGCGGTTTCACGATGGCCGGTATCGGGCTTTCGGCTTTACTGGGAGTCTTTTTGAACCTGGTGTTGCCTAAGAGCAAGACTCTACCGTAATTTTCAATTTTCAACTCTCAATTATCAATTAATTGTTACCTTTGTGCCGCTTTTTACGTGAAGAAGCGGAAATATGTTTAATCAGTATTGGTAAAGGGGAATCTGTCTATGCAAAAATCTGACTGCATCATCGGTGTGGAGCATGTGTCTAAATTCTTTGGAGACAAGGCCGTATTGAATGATGTGAATTTGTCTGTCCGTAAGGGCGAGTTTGTAACCATTCTGGGGCCGTCCGGTTGCGGGAAGACGACATTGTTGCGTCTGATTGCCGGATTCCAGACTGCTTCTGAGGGTATAATAACCATTGCGGGAAAAGAAATTACGCAAACACCCCCTCATAAACGTCCAGTTAATACTGTATTTCAGAAATACGCTCTTTTCCCTCATCTGAATGTCTTCAATAACATCGCTTTCGGCCTGAAGCTGAAAAAACTTCCGGCTGTCGTGATCGAGAAAAAGGTGAAGCAGGCCCTCAAGATGGTAGGAATGACCGATTATGAGTACCGTGATGTGGATTCCCTTTCCGGCGGACAGCAACAACGTGTCGCGATTGCCAGAGCTATCGTGAACGAACCGGAAGTGCTCCTGCTGGACGAACCGCTGGCGGCTCTTGACCTCAAGATGCGCAAGGATATGCAGATGGAGTTGAAGGAAATGCATAAGTCTCTCGGAATCACCTTTATCTATGTTACTCACGATCAGGAAGAAGCACTCACCCTGAGCGATACGATCGTCGTGATGAGCGAAGGGAAGATCCAGCAGATCGGGACGCCTATTGACATTTATAACGAACCGATCAACTCCTTTGTCGCCGACTTTATCGGCGAAAGCAATATTCTGAACGGACTGATGATCAAAGATAAGTTGGTATCCTTTGCCGGGCATGAGTTCGAATGCGTAGACGAAGGTTTCGGCGAACGGACCCCGGTAGATGTCGTGCTCCGCCCGGAAGACATTTATATTTTCGAGCCGTCTGAAGCCGCCATGCTGACCGGGACGGTTACCTCCTCCATTTTCAAGGGCGTTCACTACGAGATGATGGTGCAGACGCCGGAAGGCTATGAGTTCATGGTACAGGACTACCATTGTTTCGATGCCGGGCAGGAAGTCGGTTTGCTGGTCAAACCATTTGATATCCATGTGATGAAAAAGGAACGTATCTGCAATACGTTCGAAGGAAAGATGGTGGATGCCACGCATGTGGAATTTTTAGGCTGTACGTTCGAATGCCGAGAGGTATCCGGCATTGACTCGGAAGCACCTGTGCAGGTCGAAGTAGATTTTGACCGCGTCATTCTGGAAGACAACGAGGAAGACGGCCGTCTGACCGGTGAAGTGAAATTTATCCTCTACAAAGGCAACCATTATCATCTGACGGTGTTTACCGACTGGGACGAAGATATCTTTGTCGATACGAATGATGTTTGGGACGATGGCGACCGGGTCGGAATCACGATCGCTCCCGAAAATATACGGATTGTTCAATCAACTAAAAAGGAAGGAAGTGATAAGTAAGATTTCAGCTTTTTTTATGCGGCGTAAGAACTGGACGATTCCTTATGCCCTGTTTTTGGCTGTCTTTGTCGTAATGCCCTTGTTGTTGATCGTATTATATGCGTTTACAGATGCCGACGGAGCGTTCACTTTTGCTAATTTCCGTAAGTTCATGGTACACCCCGAAGCGATGAATACGTTCGTCTATTCGATCGGGATTGCTATTATCACCACACTTGCCTGTCTCATCCTTGGCTATCCGGCAGCTTATATCCTGAGCCAGGAGCGTTTTAACACTTCCCGGACGATGGTCGTGCTATTCATCCTGCCGATGTGGGTGAATATCCTGATCCGTACGCTGGCTACGGTAGCATTGTTCGATTTTCTGAACCTGCCGTTGGGAGAGGGGGCGTTGGTTTTCGGTATGGTGTATAACTTTCTCCCGTTCATGATCTATCCGATTTATAATACGTTGCAAAAGATGGACCGCAGCCTGATCGAGGCGGCCCAGGACTTGGGAGCCAATCCGTTTCAGGTCTTTATGAAAACGATTCTGCCTCTTTCGATGCCCGGCGTGATGAGCGGGATCGTCATGGTTTTCATGCCGACGGTTTCCACGTTTGCCATTGCCGAATTACTGACGATGAATAACATCAAACTGTTCGGTACGACCGTGCAAGAAAATATCTATAACGGTATGTGGAATTATGGAGCGGCGCTTTCTCTTATTATGCTGTTGCTGATTGGTGTTACCATCCTCTTTACGAATGAAGAGGACAGTGCTTCGAACGAAGGGGGAGGTGTGATATGATGACGAAATGGATGGCAAAAGGGTATTTGTGGCTACTGTTGGTGCTGCTATATTCCCCGATTCTGATTATTATGATTTTCTCGTTTACCGAAGCGAAAGTCTTGGGAAACTGGACGGGATTTTCAACCAAATTGTATAGTTCGCTGTTTACAGGAGGCGTGCAGCGTTCGTTGGTGAGTGCGTTGTGGAATACGTTCGCCATTGCGATGATCGCGGCGACCGTCTCTACGCTGTTGGGTAGTATTGCGGCTATCGGTATTTTCAACCTGCGATCACGGACCCGCCAGGTAATGAATTTTGCCAATGCGATCCCGATGATGAATGCAGATATTATTACGGGCGTATCCCTTTTCCTGCTGTTCGTGAGTTTTGGCGTTTCACAGGGATTCACGACGGTCGTGCTGGCGCATATCACGTTCTGCACGCCCTATGTGGTGCTGAGTGTCATGCCACGCCTGAAAAAGATGAACCAGAATGTCTATGAGGCGGCGCTCGATTTGGGGGCGACTCCTTTCCAGGCGTTGCGCAAGGTGATCCTGCCGGAGATTCGTCCGGGCATGATCAGCGGCTTTATACTGGCTTTTACGCTTTCGATCGATGATTTTGCCGTTACCATCTTTACGATCGGCAACGAGGGACTGGAAACCCTATCGACCTTTATTTATGCGGATGCCCGCAAAGGGGGACTGACACCGGAGTTGCGTCCGCTGTCAACTATCATTTTCGTGACGGTGCTTGTCCTTTTGATTGTGATTAATAAACGGGCGGAGAAGTCCAAAAGTTAATGGAGAAAAGCAGGAAATGAATAAACTGATTACAATAATAGCGAGTTGCCTCTTTCTTTTGACTTTCATGTCTTCATGCAATCGTACGGATGAGGAGCGCAGTCATATTCTGAAAGTCTACAATTGGGCAGACTATATCGACGAGGATGTCTTGGCCGAATTTCCCGCTTGGTACAAGGAGCAGACCGGCGAAGATATCCGGATTATCTACCAGGTGTTCGATATCAATGAGATCATGCTTACCAAAATCGAACGCGGGCATGAAGATTTCGACCTGATCTGTCCGTCCGAATATATAATCGAACGGATGTTGAAGAAAAACCTTCTTGTCCCGATAGACCGCAATTTCGGAAAGACACCGGATTATCTGGATAATGTCTCTCCCTATATCCGTGGGCAACTGAACAAGCTAAGCCAGCCGGGACGGAAAACGACCGACTATGTCGTCCCTTATATGTGGGGAACGGCTGGGATTTTGTATAACAAGCAGTTCGTGGAGGAGAAAGAGGTCGAAAGCTGGGAGTGTCTTTGGGATTCGAAGTTCAGAAACAAGATATTGATGAAAGACAGCTATCGTGACTCCTATGGTACGGCCATTATCTACGCCCATGCGAAGGAACTGGAAGATGGGACCGTGACGGTCGAGCAACTGATGAACGACAATTCTCCTGAAGCGATCGCCATAGCCGAAGAACTTCTGAAAAAGATGAAACCCAACATTGCCGGTTGGGAAGCCGATTTCGGCAAGGAAATGATGACGAAAGGCAAAGCCTGGCTCAATTTTACCTGGAGCGGCGATGCGGTCTGGGCGATGGACGAAGCGGAGGCTGTCGGGGTGGAACTGGACTATGAAGTGCCCCGAGAAGGCAGCAATATCTGGTATGACGGCTGGGCGATCCCTAAATATGCCCGTAATGTAAAGGCGGCCAGTTATTTTATTGATTATCTTTGTCGTCCGGACGTCGCTTTGCGGAATATGGATGCCATCGGTTACGTCAGTGCCATTGCGACTCCCGAAATTATGGAAGCCAAGATCGATTCGACAATCGAGAAAGTTTCCGACTTGAGTTATTTCTTCGGTCCCGATGCGGATAGCATCCGGATCAATCCGGTACAATACCCCGACCGCAAGGTGGTAGAACGTTGTGCCATGATCCGCGATTTCGGAGATCGGACGGAACTGGTTTTGGAAATGTGGAGCCGCGTGAAAGGAGATAACTTGAATACAGGGATCGTCTTGCTGATCTTTGCCGTGTTCGGAGTGTTATTTGTCTGGCTGGTATATCGCAGGATACGTCAATATAAACAGCGGCAACGGCATCACCGACGTCGCCGCCGCTGGTAGTAAATAGTTAGAATCAAAATTGTCGATTATCAATTGTCAATTAAAAGAAGGTCATGGAAGGCATAAAAAATTTGGTTATAGATTTTGGCGGCGTGATTATCAATCTCACCCGTAATCGGTGCATCGAGGCATTCGAGAGTTTGGGGGTCGCGAATATACGCGAGCAGATTGTCAATAACTACCAGCATAAGGATCTGTTCATGAAGATCGAGCTCGGTTCCATTACGGTAGCAGAGTTTCGCGACGGTATCCGTCATCTGACCAGACAGCCTTTGACGGACGAACAGATAGATGCCGCCTGGATCGCCATGCTCGATGATGTTCCGGATTATAAGCTGGATCTTTTGCTCGACCTCCGCAAGCGTTACAATACGATGCTGCTCAGCAATACGAACGAGATTCATTGGGAGTGGTCGGAAAAGACCTGTTTTTCCTATAAAGGCCACCATGCTTCCGACTTTTTCAATCATATTTATCTTTCCTACCGCCTCCATCTGCTGAAACCCGATGCCGAAATTTTCGAATATGTCCTGCAAGATGCCGATATCCGTCCTGAAGAAACACTTTTCATAGATGATGCCGTCCCCAATTGCCGTACGGCGGAATCACTAGGATTCCATACCTATACGCCGCAACCTCGTGAAGACTGGTCGCATTTGTTTGGAATTATGAATCATAAATCATAAATCTCTCACATTTAATATATTGTATGATGTCTCTACGTCATACACATCGTTACCGTCCACCTTCTTGATATAGTTTACAACACGGATGGTAACGGGAAGGATGATTACTTCATAGAGGGATTTCAGAACCGCCTGTGTTCCGATCATAATGAAAAGTTCGCCTATCGGTATCAGTCCGGCGAAAGCGATCGGGAAAAAGATCATCGAATCGGCACTCTCGCCGACCAAAGTGGAGACGATGGCCCGTAAAGAGAAATTCTTTCCGGCTGAAGCAATCTTCATCTTACTCATCACGTAAGCATTCAGGAACGAACCGACAAGAAAAGCCATCAGGCTTGCTATGGCGATGCGCGGTGCCATTCCGAACACGAAGTTGAAACCTTCTTCGCCTTCCCAAAATGGGGCGGCAGGCAACATCACCGCCAATTGCGCAAATCCGATTACAAGGAAATTAGAAATGAACCCGCTCCAGATAATCAGGCGTGCCTTCTTGAATCCCCATACTTCGGCGATACAGTCATTGATGATATATGAGATCGGGAAAACGATCAGTCCGGCAGTCGCTGTGATGCCGAATACCTGGATAACTTTGGTTTCTAACAGGTTTGAAGCTACCAGGCAGATATTGAACAGGATGCCTAACAGCATGAATGGTACGGTTACAGTAGATGTTTTCTGCATATTTCTTGTTTTTAACGAGGTTTATCAAGCACTCGGTGAATAATATAAAGGAACGTTTTTGGATTCCGAGGGCAAAGATAGTGATATTTTTATTTATGCCTATTATATGTGACAGCCGAATGAGGCGATAAGCAGCCTTAAAACCGACAGAAAGAGAATCGCCATTTCTCTGTCACTCTATCACATTTTGTCTTGTATGTGTTGATATCCATGTTGTGCAAGGTGTGATACATACCGGATTCATGTATCACGCCTGTATCACACAGTGTCACACATCCGACTGGGATTTTAGCAATATATATATGATCTTTCTGCTAAGTATGTATCTTAATTACAAAGGATTAGTATGATATGGCTCCGAACACCCGGGTGTACCCTTTTCGGACATCCGGGTGTGGGGGGTGGTAACATCCGGGTGTAGAAAGCCGGAAGATGGGGGTGTTGCCAACCATTTCTGCTTGCTTTCCGCTCTTTTTCTGCTTGTCTTTAGTAAAAAAGTGCCTTAGGACGGTAAAATGGCTTCTGCATAAATGCATATCGGTACGTTTCCTTTCGTTTTGTGGATAGATGTCTTCCTGCCTGAATCAGAACCGGTTGCGCAGTTCCTCCGATGCCTTGTAGCGGACTAACGACATATAGCCGGCTCCCATCCGTAAGTTCGGCAAAATGCGATAATTGATTTCTCCTGTGGTAAGGAACCATCCGGCTTCCCTGAAATCGTCTCGCGGACGGATATTTTTACATAAATACCTGATAATTCTGGATTATAATTCCCCTGAGAGGCTGTTTGGTTTTTGTGTCCAATGATTTGAGATGGCCGGGAGGACGTTTAAAGTTGCCGGTCGGGATATTTTAGTAGATGTTGGCCATGCTAACCAGTGGCTCGTACAGTTTCTCTATATCTTGGGCGTCCAGTTCGATGGTGAGCTGGTCACCGGGGAGTATGGTTTGTCCGGTGGGGGAGATGTCTTTGCGGTCGCGGTGGATATTCATGATTACGCAATGGTTGGGAAGTTCGAGCGTATCGACCTCCTTGCGGTCGAAATAGGCTCCGGCCATCACTTCCACGTCCAAAGTCAGCCGCTTCTGCTCACGGAAGGCCGGTTTGTTGATCATCTCTTCATAGAACATTACGTTGAACGGCTTTATTCCCAACAGTTCCGTGAAATAATAAGTGAGTCCTCCTACGACGATGGAAGGATAGAAAACTTCGAAATGCCCTGTGATCTCCGTAATCAGGATAATGGCTGTGATAGGAGTGCGCACGACGGCGACCAGGAAGGCGCCCATTCCGATCAGCATGACATAGCTCACACTTTCCATCCTGACGATCCCGTGTTGCACCAGGATGAGGGCATAGAGCTTACCGGTCAGTCCGCCTGTCACCAGAGTCGGGATAAAGTTCCCTCCCGGCAATCCGGAGGAGAAGGAAAAAACGGTAAATACCATGTGCAGGAACATCATCCCTGCAATCCAATAGATATTGCTGTTGCCGCCTTCCGCCTGTTGCATCAGGAACTGCTCGCCTCCACCGGTCAGATCAGTGACCGTCAGCGAAATGATGTATGCCATGCCCAGAAGACCTAACAGCTTGATATATTCGGGTTGCCGGATGGCCGGGTACATCCGTTTGGCGTATAGCATCAGCAGTGAATAGAGTTTGCCGAAAACCGATACGATGACGGCAAACAGGATATACAGCTTGATATGCAGTCCCATCGACAGGTCGGGCACGATGGCCTGTATGTCGTGGTACGGGTTGATCGGGAAAATCGTACTGGCGATCGCTCCGGCGACGACACCGGCCAGGATCGTCGTGATAGCCGTTTTCGGAGCATCGAAGCGTTCGATCGATTCGATCACCAGCGTAGCGGCGGCAAGAGGAGCGGCAAAGGCAGCTGCCAGTCCTGCGCCTGCGCCTGCGGCAAGGAGCTGTTTGCGTTCGCCGCTCAGGATATGTCCCCATTTGCTGACCAGGTCACCTATGTAGGAACCCATTTGTACAGAAGGTCCCTCGCGTCCCATCGAGAGACCGCTGCTGAGTGTCAGCACACCACCCGCAAACTTAGCCAGCAGTTGGCGAAAGGAATGTGCATACTCGATGCGTCCATTGATAACGCCCCGTGTCTGCGAAATGCCTCCGCCTCCGATGTAAGGCCACCGTCTGGCCATCCGGGCGACGAAGCAGAGGATACCCCATAGGGCAAGGAATAAGACGATATGGTAATACCAGGGAGGCGAAGACTGGAAGAAGTTCTTCCGCATATTGAAGAATAGTTGCAGCAGATAGTGGTAAGGAACCGCCACCAATCCGGTCAGCAGTCCTACGATCAGACTCACGAAATAGAGTCTGGCATCTACCAGCTTCAGTTTTACTATCCGATTAATCTTCATCTTCCCTTAAACAGGGAGCGAAGGCCGTTGGTTTAGCTTTCAATTCTCAAAAGCATCTGATATATCCCAACGAATAAGTCTCGTACAGGTTATCCTTCATTCCGTGTGTATACCGGAAGGAGATTATGTTTTTCTTGATCTCGTATCTGAGGTTGTTGCGCCAATGTATGGGGCGGA
>OGZW01000225.1_pt1 | contig 41117 bp, 42 predicted proteins | sample 1577001 | NCBI WGS metagenome assembly OGZW01 (sample SAMEA3541519, study PRJEB24748) | human gut metagenome | biome: human gut; feature: human-associated habitat; material: faeces | place: China | collected 2012 | reverse complement strand
TCATGCAGAAGCAGCATAGCCATCGGCTTGCCGACGATGTTGCTGCGGCCGATGACGACGCAGTTTTTGCCGTCGATTGTGACGCCGGTAGAGCGGATGAGCTCGATGATGCCCGCGGGCGTACACGGCAAAAACGCGAAATCGCCGATCATGATGCGGCCGACATTTTCGGCATGGAACGCGTCCACGTCCTTTTTCGGATCGATATGCTCCACGATGAGCGCTTCATTCAAGTGCTTCGGCAGCGGAGACTGCACCAAAATGCCGTTGATCTTCGGGTCTGCGTTCAGCTTTTCGATAAGCGCCAAAAGCTCCTCCTGCGTGGTGTTTTCCGGCAGGACGTGTTCCTCGGAGTAAATGCCGGTCTCAGCGCAGGCCTTGCCTTTGTTGCGCACGTAGATTTTAGACGCGGAGTCTTCGCCGACAAGCACGACCGCCATGCCGGTCTGAACGCCCTGCTTTTTTAAAGCGGCAACTTCTTCGGCAATTTCGCCGCGTACCTTTGCCGCAACGGCCTTGCCGTCAATTCTCACTGCCATCGTTCTTCTCCTCGCTTTCCCCTTCTGCCGTTTCATTCGCTTCTTCGGCTTCATCAGACGGCTCTTCGGAAGTGTTTGCATCCGCATTTCCTTCCGTTTTTTCATTTTCCGCCTCGGCAGCTTTCTTTACGCCGGTGCCGACTGTCATGTGCTCCTGTGCTTCTTCGGCGCTCATGCCGGAGAAAATGGTGCTTTCGGCAGTGTCGTCAATCTCGACCTTCTCCGCCTTGTCTTCAACTGTCAGGCCGGCAGCTTCCATCGCCTTGCGGCTGCCGCAGCCCGTAAGCTTATGGCAGTTGCGGAACACGATGAGCAAAACAACAGCGACGAGTGCCGAAGCCGCAGCAAGCACCTGCGAAACGCGCAGATCGATACCCGGCAACAGCAGACTGTCTGTGCGCAGACCTTCAATGAAGAAGCGCGTCACGCCGTACCAGATGATGTATAATAAGAACGTCTGGCCGTCATACCGGCGCAGGTGGCGCGTGAATAGATGCAGTAAAACAAAGCCTAAAAGGCACAAAATCGATTCGTAAAGGAAGCACGGGTGCACATTGCCTACCACTTCTGCGGCGGTGCGGTCACTGTACATGCCCCACGGCAGGTCGGTCGCGCAGCCGAAAGCTTCTTGGTTCACAAAGTTACCCCAGCGGCCGACACCCTGACCGATGAGATAGCCAAGAGACGCGACATCCAGCACGGCGAACAGGTTCATCTTGCGGATCTTCGCGACGATGCCGCCGCACAGCATGCCGCCGATGATGCCGCCGTAAATGCCGAGGCCGCCCTCTTTGATGCCGTTGCCGAGGGACTTACTCATCTTGCGGCCCTTGTCATCGCGGACGAGGCCGTGGATGAAGACGGTCTTGAACGGCTCCTTCTTCATCTGCTCCATGCCGGAGAAGATCATGCGCGCGACCCAGAAGAAGATGATATCATAGCCCGTGACCATGACGGACGTCGGGTACCAGTACTTAAGGTCGGCAGAGTCGAGGTCGGGCCAGCCCATCGTGGAGAACGGCCAGAGCGCGGACGAGAACCAGGTGTCGAGCACGTCCTCCTCGCGCGTCAGGTGCTTGCAGCCGCACTTTTCGCACTCGGTGGGGTCTTCGCGCTTGACGTTGATGTGGCCGCACTCGTCGCAGTACCACGCGGGGATCTGATGACCCCACCAGAGCTGACGGGAGATGCACCAGTCGTGCACGTTCTCCATCCAGTTGATATAGGTCTTGGTGAAGCGCTCAGGCACGAACTTGATCGTGCCGTCGTTGACGACGCGGATGGCCTCCTTGGCAAGCGGCTCCATCTTGACGAACCACTGCGCGGAGATGAGCGGCTCGACGTCGTTGTGGCAGCGATAGCACGTGCCGACATTGTGGGAATACGGCTCGGTCTTGATGAGGTAGCCCTGCTCTTCAAGATCCTTCACCAGTGCCTTGCGGCACTCGTAGCGGTCCATGCCGTTGTACTTGCCGCCGTTTTCGTTGATCGTACCGTCGTCGGCGATGACGCGGATGACCTCGAGGTTGTGGCGCAGGCCGACCTCAAAGTCGTTAGGGTCGTGCGCGGGGGTCATCTTGACCGCGCCCGTGCCGAAGCCGATCTCGCAGTATTCGTCGCCCACGATGGGAATTTCGCGGTTCATGATCGGCAGGATGCAGGTCTTGCCGATGAGGTGCTTGAACTTCTCATCCTCGGGGTTGACCGCAACGCCCGTATCGCCCATCATCGTCTCGGGACGGGTGGTGGCGACGACGATATCGCCGCTGCCGTCGGAGAGCGGATAGCGGATATACCAGAGGTGACCGGGCTTGTCGACATACTCGACCTCTGCGTCGGAGAGCGCGGTCAGGCAGTGCGGGCACCAGTTGATGATGCGGCTGCCCTTGTAAATGAGGCCCTTGTCATAGAGCTCGCAGAACGTCTCGCGCACGGCCTTGGAGCATCCCTCGTCCATCGTAAAGCGGGAGCGCGACCAGTCGCAGCTCGCGCCCATCTTCTGCTGCTGCTCGACGATGCGGTTGCCGTACTTTTCCTTCCACTGCCACACGCGCTGCAGGAACTTCTCGCGGCCGAGATCGTAGCGCGTCAGCCCCTCTTTGGTGCGCAGCTCCTCTTCGACCTTGATCTGCGTGGCGATGCCCGCATGGTCGGTGCCGGGGAGCCACAGGGCAGAGTAGCCCTGCATCCGCTTAAAGCGCGTCAAGATATCCTGAAGCGTCGAGTCCATCGCGTGGCCCATGTGCAGCTGACCGGTGACGTTCGGCGGCGGCATGACGATGGAAAACGGCTTCTTGTCGGGGTCCGGCTCGGCCCTGAAGCAGTCGTGGTCCATCCACATCTGATAGATGCGGCCCTCGACCTGCTGCGGCTCATAGATTTTGGGTAATTCTTTCATTGGTTTTCTCCTATCTTGAAACTCTAATAGTGTTCTTATTTTTCTTCCGTTCGGTATACGCTAAGCGCGCGAGCGGTTAAAAATGCTGAAAATCCTTCGGCCTCCCCCGTCAGATCTTTCTTCTGTAAAACAGTTGCCTGCCCATCATGGGTCAGAAGATACAGCCGCGGCGTTTCGACGAGCATTTCCATGTCGGCATACGGAACGCTGCACGCATCATCTTGTGTGATGATCGACATTCCCTCGTCATTAAAAACGACCTGCACGCTCACTGCGTCTAAACCGCTTGTGGTTTTCAGCAGCTTAGCTGCCGCCCGACGGAACGAAGCATCCTTTCGCACAAGGCGCCTTCCCAGCAAGCTCAGAAGACCCAATAACACGAAAAAGATACCCAGCACAAGCGGCGTGCGCAGCTCTTCCGGCTCCATCATTCCCGGGATCGCCAAGAAAAGCCCCGCCAGAATCAGTATCCACGAAAGGATTTTTCGAAAAATGCCATTTTGGGTTCTTCCCCGCACCGCATAGCGATTCAGAGCATCCGTTTTTTCCCACATATTCGGAAACGATGCACGCGAGATGACCTCCGTCCGCTTTTCAAGCGCTGCGGCAAGCTCCTCTTCCAACCCCGATTCACAGGCTGTGGGCGAAAAAATGTACTGTTCCATCGTCCCCTCCCGAAAGTAAAAAACGCCCCGAGCAGCGAAAGCTGCTCAGGGCGATCAAAAGACCGTGGTACCACCTGAATTTCCGCATCTGCGGACACTCCGATCTCTGTAACGGGAGTTCCCGTCCGGCCTACTTCTTTTTCAGCGCGGCAGCTCCAAGGCGACTTCCCCGCATCCGTCACAAGGGCTTACACCGACCGCCCTCTCTCTTCGCTTTCGGATGCGGATACTGCTCCTTTTCCTCGCTTTTTCGCTTTGCATCATACCGTTTTTTCACTCGCTTGTCAACTCATTTTGAGGATTTCCTTCTTCAGCCGCGCAATGATGCGCTTCTCGAGCCGCGAGATATAGCTCTGTGAGATCCCCATACGGTCGGCGACCTCCTTCTGCGTCTTTTCCTCCTGCCCGCCGAGGCCGAAGCGCAGCGTGATGATCTCCTTCTCCCGCGCGCTGAGCGTGTTGACCGCATCCATAAGGAGCCGGCGGTCAACATCGTCCTCGATGGGCTTCATGATGAGGTCTTCGTCGGTGCCGAGAATGTCGGAAAGCAGCAACTCGTTGCCGTCCCAGTCGGTGTTGAGCGGCTCGTCGAAGCTGACCTCCGACTTCTGCGGCGCGGTCTTGCGCAGGTGCATGAGGATCTCATTCTCGATGCAGCGCGAGGCATAGGTCGCAAGCTTGATATTCTTGTCGCTGCGATAGGTGTTTACCGCCTTGATGAGTCCGATCGTGCCGATAGAGATGAGATCTTCAATGTTGATGCCGGTATTTTCAAACCGGCGGGCAATATAGGCCACGAGCCGCAGATTGCGCTCGATGAGCGTGCGGCGTACGCTCTCGTCCCCCGCGTCCATGCGCGCGATGAGCGCTGTCTCCTCTGCCCGCTCAAGCGGCGGCGGGAGCGTGTCGCTGCCGCCGATGTAGAATATCCCCCGCCGCGCGAGCAGCCCATGGTCGATGAGCCAGAAGCGCAGCCTACGCCATAGCGTTCTGAACATTTTTCTCCCCCTTTTCGCACGCTTCGCACCACAGTCCCGCATAGGCGCCGCCGTCGCCGGGCGGCCGCTCCGCCAGCGCGACCGCGCGCGGTCCAAGCTTTATTCCGTCAACTGTTATTCCTTCACAGCACAGCAGCGGCAGCGTTCCGTCCGCATTTCCCACGCTGCAATAGGCGATGCGCGGCAGCGCCTCGGCCTCTTCCTCGTCAATAAGGTCCCCCAGCGCGTGACGGTCGATGACCGGCACGCCAAAGCCTGTCGCAGGGTCGCAGAGCGTGTTGCCCGTGTCGCGCAGCAGCCGCACGCGGACCGTTTTCCCGCGATAGGTGACGGTCACGTCCGCCGTCTCCTTCCCCGTGCGCGCCGCACCAAAGCGGAACACGACGGAGAGCAGCAGATAGGATATCCCCGCCGCAGCCAGAAAGATCCCCCACGGGAGGTCTGCCGTCACCACACCGCGCGCAAGACGCGCCATCGACCCCAAGCTCTGCCCCAGCAGCACGACCGCACCCGCAAGGCCGCAGGAGGCGAGAAAAAACAGCAGCGTCAGCTTGATCGCCCGCCCGCTGCCGTAATACGCCGCCGCTCCCATCCCCGCGAGCGAAAGCAGCAGGAAAAGAACGCTGCTCGGCAAAAAGAGCTGCACCGCGGCGTAAATCCCGCCGACCGCCGCGCCAAGCAGCAGTCTTCTCCGCGCGACCGTCCGCCCGGCCAGCCGCGCCGCGCCGAACAGTAATAAGTAATCGACCAGAGCGTTGAACACAAAGACGCTCTCGATGTAGATGACCATGGCCCACCTCCCTCAACGGAAGTCCATTATAGCCGCCGCGCGGACAGGAAAAGGGCGAAAGCCGCCGTGCCATGAGACAGAAAAAAGGACATCCCTTCCCCAAAGAAGCAACGTCCCTTTTTGTTCCGTTTTTTCTGCGCGGCGACTGCCGCGCCCCCCCGCCCTTAGAGGTAGGGAATGATCATCGACGCAACGAGCGATAAGATCATCACCGCGACCAGCAAGATCGCGACGGCTCTCGTTTTCTTATTCATGGGCTTCCTCTCTTTCTACGATTTTCTTGATGCCCTTTTCCGCCTTGGCGCGCGGGAGCATCACCTCGCGGCCGCAGCGCGTGCATTTGAGCTTGATATCCATGCCCACGCGCGTCACGAGCCATATTTTCTCACCGCAGGGATGCGGCTTCTTCATTTCGACAATATCATTCAACCTCAGGTCCATACACTCACCCCTTGATCGCTTCCCAGTACTGCGCGGCGGCACGCTCGACCTTGTTGTCGCCGTAGCGGTAATACTGCACGTCTTTGAGCTCGTCGGGCAAATACTGCTGCTTCACCCAATGATGCGGGTAGGAATGCGGGTACTTGTAGTTCTGCCCCTGCGCGCCGCCGGTCGAATCGGCGTGGACATTCTGAAGGCAGCGCGGGAAATTGCCGCACTTGCCCGCCTTCACGTCCGCCCACGCGCCGGAAATGCCCTCGATGACGCTGTTGGACTTGGGCGCGGTGGCAAGCAGAATGGCAGCCTGCGCAAGCGGCAGCTGCGCCTCGGGAAGGCCGAGCTGCATTGCGGTATCGACGCAGGATTTGACGATGGCGATGGCCTGCGGATAGGCCATGCCCACATCCTCGCTCGCCGAGCAGAGAAGCCGGCGGCACGGCGTGACCAGATCGCCCGCCTCCAAAAATCTTGCGAGATAATGAAGCGCCGCGTCCGGGTCGCTGCCGCGCAGCGACTTCATCAGCGCCGACGCGCAGTCGTACATCGCGTCGCCGCCCTTGTCGTAGCGCATGGCGCTGCGCTGTGCGACCTCGGAAGCGTCTTCACTTTTCAGTGTCAGTTCGCCGTGGACAGCCTCCGTCGCCTCGTATAAAAGCTCGCAGGCGCTCACGGCCTTGCGCACATCGCCGCCGCACTGCTGCGCGATGACGCGCGGCACGTCCACTTCCCAAGAAAGCGGCAGCTCGCTGCGCTCTTTCAGAATGCCGAGCGCGCGCTCGACCGCGGGGATCGTCTCCTCCGCGCTGACGTTTTTGAACTCAAACACCGTCGAGCGGGATAAAAGCGCACCGTAAACGTAAAAATACGGGTTCTCCGTCGTCGACGCGATCAGCGTGATCGAGCCGTTTTCCATGAACTCGAGCAGGCTCTGCTGCTGCTTTTTGTTGAAATACTGAATTTCGTCAAGATAGAGCAGGATGCCGCCCGGCGCCATCATCGTGCCGACGTCGGAGATGATGCTCTTGACGTCCTGTAAGCTCGCGGTCGTCGCATTCAGGCGATACAGGGTCTTGTTCGTGCGGTTGGCGATGATGTTGGCGATCGTCGTCTTTCCCGTGCCGCTCGGCCCATAGAAGATCATATTCGCGCTCGAGCCGGACTCGATGAGCCGGCGCAGCAGCGCGCCCTTCCCCAATAAATGCTTCTGCCCGACGACCTCGTCGAGCGTCAGCGGGCGGATCTCATCCGCCAAAGGTCTCTTTTCACTCATATCAGTTGTTCCTGCTGCATTTTTCCGCGTCGATGGCCAGCACGACCATCAGCGCGCCCAGCGCGTCCTTCGGATCGGCAACGTCGATGACGTAGGTGTCCGTCCATTGGAAAAGTTCTTTTGTGATGGTGGCGATACAGCCGCGCGAGGGGCTGTCGATCGTGTAGTCCCATTCCATGAAGCTGCCGTTCACTTCCCAGTCGCTGCACTCAAGCGTGAAGCGCGGGGTGAAGAACGTGAATTCCTTGCAGATGCAACCGTAATATTCCTCGCCGATGTAAAGCTCGAACTTGGGAAGAAAGGTCAGCACCCGCTGCTGCACGGTGCCGATGTGCTCGCCCGCGGCATTCAGGATATGCAGGCAATGTCCCCACGCGAGCTTGCCCTCGACCGTAAAGACGGTGTTGCCGTCCTCGTCGTAGATATCGTAGCTATCGAACCACGAAAAAAAGCGCTGCTTGAACAGTAATTTCATCACGCGCCCTCCCTTGCAAGAAAGTGCTTTGATTATAGCACGATTTTCTTCCCTTGCACAGTCTTTTTGTGTCGATTTTTCCGCGCTCGTATGGTATACTGTCGGCAGTATTGATGAATCCGCAGGAGGTCACGCCATGAAATCCAAAGCCGCCGTCCGCCGCATCGTGGACGAATTGAAGGTCCTCTACCCCAACGCGCGCTGCTCGCTCGAATACCAAAAGGACTATGAGCTTTTATTCGCCGTGCGGCTTTCCGCCCAGTGCACCGATGCGCGCGTGAACATGGTCACGCCGTCGCTCTTCGCCAAATTTCCGACGCTCGAGGCCTTTGCGAACGCAACCTATGAAGAGGTCGGCGAGGCCATCCGCTCCTGCGGATTCTACAACACCAAGTCGAAGGATCTCGTCGAGTGCGCGAAGATCCTGCTCGAACAGCACGGCGGCAAGGTCCCAGGCACGATGGAGGAGCTCACCGCGCTTCCCGGCATCGGGCGCAAGACGGCGAACCTCATCCTCGGTGATATTTACGGCCAGCCCGCTTACGTGTGCGACACGCACTGCATCCGCATCACCGGCAGGCTGGGCCTCACCGACGGCAGCAAGGACCCGCTGAGCGTCGAAAAGCAGCTGCGCGCCACCCTGCCGCCGGAGGAGTCGAACGACTTCTGCCACCGACTGGTGCTGTTCGGCCGCGACCGCTGCACCGCCCGCAAAGCCAACTGCGACGGCTGCCCGCTGAGAAAAGACTGCGACTACGGCAAGTCTCAAAAATAGACAAAAAAATAAGCAAGCCCCGCGTGGTGCGCCACGCGGGGCTTGCTTTTCTTTCAGTTGTTGAATTCACTTGGCAGGATGTACTTTGTCGTGCTCGTTGCGTAGCCGTTGCCGCGCTTGATGGTCATGTAGATCGTCTTCTCGCCGCCCTCAAGCTGCACGTAGCAGACGCCGTCCTCGTCGAACTTGTCCGTGACGTCGAGCTTCTGGTCGAGGTAGTAGACCGTGACCGTGCCGTCCTCGCGCTCTTCGACCTCGGGCTCGTTGAGATGCTCTAACACCTCTTCCTCCGTCAGCGCCCGCTCCGTGCCATCCGGCTCGAAGGCGACGCCTCCGCCGCTCCGCTCGCGCTCGTTTCCTTCGCTGTCGGTATAGTTGACGGTATAGTGACCGTTTTTCACCGTCAGCGTTGCGTCCGTCATCTCACCGTTGAGCCAGAGCTGCACCGTGCGCTGGATGCCGCCGAGGTCCGAGGCATAGGCGACGCTGCCGAGCGCCAGCACGAGCGCGGCAGCGAGGCCGATGGTCGCGGCGCGGTGCAGCGCGGGGCGTTTTGTTTTCCGTTCTGTCATCTTCATTACCTCCGTCATCGTGTCCGGGGAGGCGTGCAGCGGCGCGAATGCGCGTTGAAATCTTTCTTTTTCCGTCATTGCTTTACTCCTCCTCCAAAATCGTTCTGAGCTTCGCCCTTGCGCGATAGAGCCTTGTGCTGACGGTCTTCTCCGCGATGGAGAGCATCGAGGCGATCTCCGCCGTCGAGTATCCTTCGTAGTAAAAGAGCAGCAGCGGCACGCGGTATTTTTTGTCGAGCATCATCACGGCTTTGAACAGCTCGCCGTCCTGCGGCTGCTCAAAGGGCAGCGTTTCGGCGTAGTCGTCGATATCCTCGTGCCTGCGCCACGGCGAGCGGAAGAGCATCTTGCAGCGATTGACGGTGACGCGGATCAGCCAGTTTTTCAAATGGGCATCCGACTCGAACGCCTTATCTGTTTTGTACAGCTCTATCAATACGTCCTGTGTCACATCGTTGGCGTCGTCCGGGTTTTTGAGCCAGCCGTAGGCCACGCGAAAGACCGTGTCCATGTACTTTTCCGCATTCTGGGCAAATGCTTCGTTTGAAAACATATATGTTTCTCTCCTCAAAGGCCTTACACCGTATATGTGCACGGGCCGGGCGATTTCTTTCACGTTCTTTCGCACTTTTGCAAAATTTTTTCATCCGTGCAGGCACGCCCTCGCCGCCGCGCTCATATACTGCCATGAGACTGATCGATGCGGAGGCAGTAAAATGGACAACAAAACGCAGACCATCATTGAAAAATTCAAGAAGAATCCGGCCATGGCGCAGGCTGTGCTCCAATCCGGTGACGGGCAAAAGCTCATGCAGATGCTCACGGCGCAGGACGGCGGCGCGGCGCTGGAACAGGCCGCGCAGAATGCCGCCCACGGCAACACGAAGGACCTTGCCGCCATGCTCTCAAGCCTCATGCGCAGTCCGCAGGGTGCGGAGCTGATGAAGCGGCTGAACGACGCGGCGCAGAAGTAAGGCAGACCGGCGGCAAAGGAGGCGAGGACCGTGAGCGAGTGGGAGGATAAACTGAATACGCTGCTCTCCGATCCCAATGCCATGGCGCAGGTGATGCAGATGGCGCAGAGCCTATCGCAGCAGATGGGCACGCCGGAAGGCGATGCACCGCCCCCGCAGGGCAGCGCAGGCGCACCGCCGCAAGCTCCACCGCCGCAGACCCCGCAGGGCGGACCGCCGGCAGACCTGTCATCGCTGCTCGGCGGCATCGACCCGGCGATGCTGCAAAAGCTCCTGCCCGTGCTCGGCCAGATGAATCGCCCCGCGAGCAGCGAGACCGCCGCGCTCCTTCATGCGCTGCGCCCGTTTTTGAAACCGGAGCGGCGCGACAAAGTCGAGCGCGCCGCGCAGCTCGCGCGGCTCATCCATCTGGCCAAAACATTTTTGCTGTCGCAGGAGGGCTGAGGGATGTATAACCGCTATCTTCGCAATGACGACGGCATCTACACCCGTGTGCCCATGCAGGACCCGCCGCGAGATGAGCCGCCCCGTCAGCCGCCGCACGGCAATGCGCCGCCCCCGCCTCCGCCCGAGCCGCCGCCCTGCGGCGAATCGCCGGGACAGGAGGCGTCACAGTTTTTCTCACGCCTGCTCGACAAGCTGCCGCTCAAGGGCGTGGACAAAGCAGACCTTTTGCTGCTGCTCATCCTCTTTTTTCTCTTTGAGGAAAAGGCCGACGATGAGCTGCTCGTCGCGCTGGGACTGCTGCTCATCTTATGATCTCGGGCCGCCAAGAGCCGCAGCGGACGCCTCCGCCGCGGCTTTCTCCTCTCTCCTGCCCCTGCACATCCTGCTTGAGAGAAGCAAAAAGCACCGCCGCGGCGGTGCTTTTCGTTTTACTTTTCCTTGTAGTAGAGGCGGCAGTGGCAGTAGCCCTCAAACTCGGGATCTGCGATCTGCTCGCGAAACTCCCTGCACATACAGACGTTGTCCTCGGTCTTCTGGAAGCGGCACGGACATTGCAGATCGCGCTTTAAGAGTGCGGCGCGCAGTCGCGCGACGACCTCCGCGTCCTCGTTGTATCGAATTTTCATCCTCTGCACTTCTCCAGCATCTCTTTGATATCGGCCTTGTCATGCACGCCGACCATGCCGGTCAGCGTATGGCGGTCCTGCACGACGGCAAGCGTCGGGATGGAGTCAATGCCGAACATGGAGGCAAGGTTCGGCTGCTCGTCAACATTGACCTTGCAGAACTTGACCTTGTCCTCTTTCACATTCAGCTCGGCAAACACCGGCGCCATCATCTTGCACGGCTGGCACCACTCGGCCCAGAAGTCAATGATGATGAGGCCCGGATCGTCGAGCACCTCGGTCTGGAAGTTTTCCTCCGTCAGCGTGACGATCTCGGTAAAGGTGCGCGTCTCGACATACGGCTCGTGGAAGCCGCCTCCGCAGCCGCCGCAGCCACCGCCGCAGGCGGAGCATCCGGCTCCGCAGCCTGCACCGCAGCTGCCCGCGCTCGTGCCGCTGTCGCCGGTCATCAGCTCCAGGCTGCCGTCGAGAAAGCGGTCGACCGCCTGATCAGCCTCGCCGGAAACACCGGTGCAGAGCACCATGTGCGCGTTTTCGACCGCACTGCGCGCGCCGGGGCCGATGCTGCCGCAGATGATGAGGTCGACGCCCTTCTCCTTCAGCCCGGACGCGACCTTCTCATGGTCGGTATCGTCAAAGGTGACGGTCTCCTTCTCGATGGGCTTGATATCCTCAACGCTGTAAATGGTAAACTCCTTGGACTGGCCAAAGTGCTGGAGCACCTGGCTATTCTCGCAGGGAATGGCGATTTTCATAATGGTTCTTCCTTTCCGAATCTATTGTGCCGGCGGCAGCGCCGCCATATTGAGCCGAAGGTAGTTTACCACGCTTTTGTGCGCCGTACAACCGCAAATTTGTAAACAAACCATGGCCGCAGCCGTTTTGTCTTGCAATTGTAGCCGCCCCGTGATAGAGTGAAATCAAACAAGGCGCTTTGCCGCAAAATGACAACCGACAGGAGGCAGCACTTATGAAAAAATCAGAACTGGCGATCCTTTCCGTCCTCATCCTTGCCGCCGTGTTTGTTTTCAACGGCAAGATCAACAAAGTGACGAATCCCTGTGTGCAGGACTATGTCGCAGGTCAGGGGAACATCAGAGGGAATGTAAACGTCGAGGACTATTACGAGCGCGACGCGCGCTTTGCGATCGGCGCGGGAGAAGACGGGTATGCCGTTTTCAAAGACCCCGGCGAGGCCTTTGCCGCGCTGCGCGAAAACTATCCGGAGGGCATTTCGCTCATCCGAAAGGAGTTCCATCTGCTCGGGCTTTCAAAGCTCAATTACCCCTCCTACCAAACTTACGGCTGGCAGGCCACAAGCGGCTCGGAAGAGGCTCGTCAGCAGGCCAGATTTGTCAGCTCCTTCTTTGACATTTACGAAAACAGCTTCCGCTGATCTTCTTCCGTTCAAAATTCAAGAAAACCGCCGCAGCACCTGCTGCGGCGGTTTTGGTTATATGGGATCTGGGGACGTTTAGTCGTCCTTTTCCTCGTCCTCGGCGAGGTCGGCGGGATCGAATTCAAGGGTCGCGCCGCAGTTGGGGCACTCGACCTTGCCGTCCTCGAGCACGGAATCGTCGAAGAAGATCTCCTCCTCGCACTCGGGGCAGGTCGTGGCGTAGCACTCCTCCTCGTCGTCTTCGTCCTCGTCATCCTCGTCGTCGAGCTCTTCGTAATCGTCCTCGTCGAAGACGACATCCTCCACGTCGCTCAGATCGTCGCTGATGACGTCCAGACCGTCGCCGAGCTCCATAACCTCGTCGGTCAGATCCTCGACCTCGAGGGCGATCTCATCGAGAACGTCCACAATGGCGCGGAACAGCTTGCCCTCGTTGGAATCGGCACTGAGATTCATGCCTTCCATCAGGCCCTTGAGATACGCAACTTTTTCAGAAATACCCATCGTAATACTCCTTTCAATATCCGGAACTACGATCTTCCTGTTGACTACCTACCTGCTATAATTTACTTGGAACGGCCGATATACTCGCCCGTGCGGGTGTCGATCTGGATCTTGTCGCCGATGTTGATGAAGAGGGGCACCTTGATCTCCGCGCCGGTCTCGAGGGTCGCGGGCTTGAGGGTGTTGGTCGCGGTGTTGCCGGCCAGACCCGGCTCAGTCTCGGTGACCTCGAGATCAACGAAGTTGGGGGGCTCAACGCCGAAGACATTGCCCTTGATGGACAGGATCATGCACATGGTGTTCTCCTTGACGAAGCGGAACGCATCGCCGAGCATATCGCGGTTGAGCGGGACCATATCGTAGGTCTCCTGGTCCATGAAGTAGTAGAGGTCACCGTCGTTGTAGCTGTACTCCATGTTCTTGCGCTCGATGGCCACTTCCTCAAACTTGGCGGTGGGGTTGAAAGAGGTCTCGGTCACGCCGCCGGTGACGACGTTCTTCATCTTGGTGCGCACAAAGGCCGCGCCCTTGCCGGGCTTGACGTGCTGGAACTCGACGACCTGATAGTACTTGCCTTCCATCTCGAATACTTTACCGTTTCTGAATTCACCAGCGGTAATCGTTGCCATAACTGTTTCCTCCTGTATTCCCGAGGGTAGGATCACTACCCTCAAATTTACAAAATTTCGGTTTTAACCTATGATAGTTTACCGCATATAGTGCGGCAATGCAAGTGTTTTTCTTGATATTGTGCTTTATTTTTCTAAATTTCCATTCTTCTTGCGCGCATCGTGCGCGCTTTTCCGTTTGAACGGCTCTTGCAGCGTGTGCAGCACGCGGTTCCACGCACCGTCCGGCCCGCCCTTGGGCTCGACCATCAGCATCAGAACACCGCTGCGCCGCGCGCCGAGCGTATCGGTCAGCAGCTTGTCGCCGAGCATCGCCGTCTCGCTCTCGCGCACACCGTAGCGCGCCATCGCCTCACGAAAGCCGCGTGTGCCGGGCTTCCCCGCGTGGCCCACATAGCCGATGCCAAGCGGCGTGCAGAAGCGCTCCACGCGCGCGGGGCTTCGGTTATTGGAGAGGATCGCAAAGGTGATTCCGCCCTCGCGCAGGGTATCAAGCCAATGCTTCAGCGCCATGTCCGGCTCCTTCTGCTTTTTCGGCGCAAGCGTAAAGTCAAGATCCGAGAGCAGCAGCTTCACGCCCTGCGCGCGCAAAAAGTCCGCCGTCACGTCCGTATAATCGTCAAACACCCATTGCGGGCATAGCAAACCGGGCATAGCCGTCCCCCATCGCACATAAAGTATGAATATTATTATACGCGCTTCGCGCGCATTTCACAAGGGGGAATCGCTCTGACCGTCTACCTCGCCATTACGCCCGCCGCGCTCGCGCGGCTGCCCTCGCCGCCTCCGCTACCGCTCGTCCACATGGCCTATGCCGTCGGTCAGGGCGGCTGTCTGTCGCGCTGCGGCGCGGCCGATGCCCCGCGCGGCGGGCTCATGGGACTCTCCGACCGCTGCACCGGCTCGCTGATGCGCGCGGATGCCCTCTGCCGTACCATCGCCACCGAATGCGCCAGGCGCGGCTTCCACGGTGTGCTGGCGGATTTTGACGGCACGCCGTGCGCCGACCGTCTCCCCTTTCTGAGCCGGCTTGCGCGCAGCCTGAACGCGCAGGGAAACCATCTCTACTGCCCGATCATCCTTCCCGCGGAGGGCGCGGTGCTGCTCGTCGGCACCGCCGTCTCCGGCGGCTCGCTGCGGACGCTGCTCGAAGGCGCCGTCAACCGCTGTGGTCCCGAGCGTCTGGCGCTCGACCTCGAGCGCGTACAGATGGACTTTCCCCTCCCCTGTCCCACAGGCTGCGGTACACCCTTGACGCACGGAGAGCTGCTCTCGCTGCGGACGCGGTATCCCTCCTCCGTTTACTACTCGCGCGAGCTGATGGCAAAGTATTTCACCTACACCGCGGAGGGCGGCACGCACTTCGTCCTCTTTGACGACGTTGAAACGCTGCGCCGGAAGGTACGCCTCGCGCAGGAGCTTGGGATACAGAAAGCGTTTCTCATGTATCCCGAGGTCGCAGATCTTCTCCCCGAGCTGGGGCGTATCTGAGCCGCGCAATGCGCTTCTCAGCGGTATGGCAAGGCGCCCTCCCGCACAGTGCGGGAAAAATAGAAACGTCCCCCTTCTGTGCGCCCGAAAAGGCCGGCAGCGCGCAGGCAGATGCAAAAAAGACCTGTCACACGGTGACAGGTCTTTTTTTGAAGCAAATTAGTAATAACGCTTGTTGCGGTTCTTACGGGCGGCCTCGCTCTTCTTGCGGCGCTTGACACTGGGGCTCTCATAGCACTCTCTCTTGCGGACCTCCGCCACGATACCGGCCTTGGCGCAGCTTCTCTTGAAACGCTTGAGCGCGCTGTCGAGAGATTCGCCTTCCTTGACGTGGATCTCGGACATTTATATTTTCCCTCCCTCCGATACACCCGGCTTGATCCTGGGTGCTCTTTAAGAGTCACTTACATGACTAACGGTGGTATTATATGAGAAAAGTCGCCGCTTGTCAATAAGCTTTTCAAATATTTTCGAAAAAATCCGAAATTCCGCTCAGCAGGGCTTCACGATCAGGTTGACGAGCTTGTTCTTTACGTGGATGACCTTGACGATCTGCATCCCGGAAAGCGCCTTGGCGACCTTCTCGCTCGCCTTAGCCGCCTCGACGACGGTATCCTGATCGCTGTCGACGGGAACGGTGACCGTGCCCTTGAGCTTGCCGCCGACCTGAACGGCCATTTCGACGGAGGAAGCGACCGTCTTGCTCTCGTCATACTCGGGCCACGCGCACTGCATGGCCATCTTGCCGTCATGCTCGGCGGCAAAGCCCTTCTGCTCCCACAGCTCCTCGACCATGTGGGGCGCAAAGGGAGAGAGCATCAGCAGCAGCGCTTCGAGGTCGCCGTGGCTCAGGCCGTTGGCGTAGAACTCGTTGACCATCGACATGAGTGCGGCGATGGCCGTGTTCATCTTCAGCGTGTCGATATCGTCCGTGACCTTCTTGATGGTCTTGTGGACGATGGGCGCGTTCTTCTCGGAAACGCCCTTCTCCTCCGTCACCTGATCGGCGAGGTTCCACACGCGGTCCAGGAAGCGCTTACAGCCCTTGACGGCGTCGTCGGACCAGGTCGCGACCTTTTCAAAGTCGCCGATGAACATGATATAAAGGCGCATCGTGTCCGCGCCATAGGCCTTGACGACATCGTCGGGGTTGACGACGTTGCCGAGGGACTTACTCATCTTGACCGCCGGGCGCAGCGCCTGATTGCCGTACTTGGCGATGAGCGCGTCCTTCTCCTCCTGCGTGGAGACGTTGCCGACGTAGTGCGGGTTCTGGCCGAGGATCATGCCGTGGCTCGTGCGCTTGGCGTAAGGCTCCTTCGTGTGGACCACGCCGATATCGTACAGGAACTTATGCCAGAAGCGGGAGTAGAGCAGGTGCAGCGTGGTGTGCTCCATGCCGCCGTTATACCAGTCCACAGGGCCCCAGTACTGCTCCGCCTCGTGAGAGACAGGCGCCTGGTCGTTGTGCGGGTCCATATAGCGCAGGAAGTACCACGAGGAGCCCGCCCACTGGGGCATGGTGTCGGTCTCGCGCTTGGCATCGCCTCCGCACTTGGGGCACTTGGTGTTGACCCAGTCGGTCATCTTGGAGATGGGGCTCTCGCCGTCGTCGGTCGGCTCATAGCTCTCCACCTGCGGCAGCACGAGCGGCAGCTCCTCCTCGGGCACGGGCACCCAGCCGCACTTCGGGCAGTTGACAAGGGGGATGGGCTCGCCCCAATAGCGCTGACGGGAGAAGACCCAGTCGCGCAGCTTGTAATTGACCTTTTCATGGCCCCAGCCCTGCTCGACGGCGTACTTCTTCATCGCGGGGATGGCCTCCTTGACGGTCATGCCGTTGAGGAAGCCGGAGTTGACCATAATGCCGGTGTCATCCTTGAGCGTGAAGGCCTCCTTCGTGATGTCGCCGCCCTCGACGACCTCAACGATGGGCAGGCCGAACGCCTTGGCGAAGTCCCAGTCGCGCTGGTCGTGGCCGGGAACACCCATGACGATGCCCGTGCCGTAGCCCATGAGAACATAGTCGGAGACGAACATCGGCACGACCTTGCCGGTCGCGGGGTTGATGACCTCGATGCCGTCGAGACGAACGCCGGTCTTTTCCTTGTTGAGCTCGCCGCGCTCAAAGTCGCTCTTGCGCGCCGCGGCTGCCTGATACGCCTCGACCTCGTCCCAGTTTTTGATGATGCTCTTCCACTTTTTGAGCAGCGGGTGCTCGGGAGAGATAACGGTGTACGTCACGCCGAAGAGCGTATCGACGCGCGTGGTATAAACGGTGATATCGTCGCCGGTGTTGGTCTTGAAGGTGACCTCCGTACCGGTGGAGCGGCCGATCCAGTTGCGCTGCTGGGTCTTCACACGCTCGATGTAGTCGACCTCGTCGAGGTCATCGATGAGGCGGTCGGCATACTTCGTGATACGCAGCATCCACTGGCTCTTTTCCTTGCGGATGACAGGCGCGCCGCAGCGCTCGCACACGCCCTCGACGACCTCTTCATTCGCCAGCACGCACTTGCAGCTCGTGCACCAGTTGACGGGCATCGTGGTCTTGTAGGCAAGGTCATGCTTGAACATCTGCAGGAAGATCCACTGCGTCCACTTGTAGTAGCTCGGGTCGGTCGTGTCCACCACGCGGTCCCAGTCGAAGCCGTAGCCGAGCATCTTGAGCTGGCGGGTGAAGTTTTCGATATTCTGCTTGGTGATGATGGAAGGGTGGATGTGATTCTTGATGGCGAAGTTCTCCGTCGGCAGACCGAAAGCGTCAAAGCCCATGGGGTTGAGGACGTTATAGCCCTGCATTCTCTTCTTGCGGCAGATGATGTCCATCGCCGTGAAAGGGCGCGGATGGCCGACGTGCAGGCCCGCGGCGGAAGGATACGGAAACTCGATGAGACCGTAGAACTTGGGGCGCTTGTCGCCCGTTACGGCAGCGTAGGGCTTTTCCTGCTCCCACTTTGCCTGCCATTTTTTCTCAATGGCTGCGAAATCGTACTTCATGGATCTTCTCCTTTATGTGAAATGGTTTTTTGATGCGAAAAAAATCCCTGACCGTTTTTGAAAAAAACGGTCAGGGACGTAAATAACACTTTACGCGATACCACCCTGCTTCAGCGCGCAGTCGCCTGTGCGCCCTCAGCGGCTCAGATAGCCTTGTCCGTAACGGGAACGGCCGTTCCGCCCTGTTCAGGCGGACCGCTCGGGAGTGAGTCATACCCGCGTGCTTCCCCACCGGCTCGCACCGACCGCCGGCTCTCTTCAGGTGAAAATCACGCGTCTTTTTGCTCCGTCATCGCGTTTTGCATAAATTCAGCATAACTATTTTAGGCGTTTTGTCCCGCCTTGTCAAGCGTTATTTTTCCTCGGCGTGGGGCAGGATGGCGCTCAGGTCGACTTCCTCGCCATCGGCCCACAGGTGCTCGAGGGAATAGAACTTGCGCGCCTCGTCGTTGAAGATGTGCACGACCACGCAGCCGTAGTCCAGCAGCACCCACGTGCCGCCGCGGTAGCCCTCGCGGTGCAGCGGCTCCTCGCCGGCCTGCGTGAGCTCCTTCTCCACCTCGTCGCCCAGCGCGTTGATCTGCGTGTTGGACGTACCGGTGCAGATGACAAAATACTCCGCGAGCGTCGTGATCTTGTCGATGCGGATGAGCTTGATATCTTTGCCCTTTTTGCTGTCGAGCGCCTTGGCGGCGATCTCAGCGAGTTCTCTTGCAGGAATCATGAAATTCTCCTTTTTCAATCAAGTTTTTGTCTTGTGTATCCAGTCTATTCTTGCGGACGCAACCACTCCGGCATATCGTCGCTGCCGGTCGTGCCGCCGTTGCCCGTGCTGCCGCCGTCGCCCGCACCGGGATCGGTCGGCGTGACCGGGTCTGTCGGCGTCGTGGGCTCGGTCGGCGTGGTCGTGCCGCCATCGCCCGTATTGCCGGGATCGGTCGTGCCCGTATTGCCGGGATCGGTCGTGCCGGTATTGCCGGGATCAACGGTGCCGGTGCCGCCGGGATCGACGGTCCCAGTATCACCGGGGTCAGTGGTCGTACCCGGGTCGGTCGTTGTGCCGCTGTCCCCTGTGCTGGTCTGCGAGCCGGAGGAGGAATGATGGTTCTGCGGCTGGGCGGCCTTGCTGTCCTCCACATGGCCCGTGGACGAGGACACCGATCCGTCCGAATTGACGGACATGATGTCAAGGTCGCTCATCGTGAACTTCTCGACAAACGGGCTGAGCTCGTTGTTGACGAGGTCCAAAAGCTCCTGCGCGTTCGGCGTCACATAAGACTGCATTCTGTGATACACGCGGCTGTAACACGATTTGTTCGTGTTCGGCATCGTGACGAAGTTGACATTCTCGATCTTGAGCCCGCCCATGACGGCCTGCGAGCCGAACCACAGCATTTCCTCAAACGTGAGGTCCGAGGTGACGTTGTTCTTCACCACGCGGGCAAAGTCGCCGATCTTCGTCACGTTCTTGAGCTGCAAAAGCTGCTCGATCATCGCCTTTAAAAGCGACTGCTGCGTCTTGATGCGGCCGAGATCGCCGTCGGCATAGCCATAGCGCCTATCGGTGTCGTGGCGGTAACGCAGCACCTGCATCACATCGCTGCCGCTGAGAAGCCGGTAACCCTTCGTCTGGTGGATGTGCAGGTCCTGATAGGGGTCGTCGTAGTTCATGTTGCGCGGCACATCGTAATAGACGCCGCCCATGGCCTTCACGATCTCGCCGACGGCGTCCCATTCGACAACAACCTGATAGTCCGGCTCAAAGCCGACGAGCTGGGAGATTTCCTTATAGAGCGCCTGAATGCCCTTCTCCCCGCCGCCGTAGTAGTTATAAACGGAGTTGATGCGCTTGATGTCCCAAGGGACGTTGACCATCGTGTCGCGTGGGATGGACATGACCGTCGCCTTCTGGTTCGTCACGTCGTAGCTTGCGAGCAGCATCGTGTCGGTGTTGCCGCCGCCGCCCGTGTCACGGCCTAGGATCAGGACCGTATAGAAGTCCTTGCTCTTGCGCTCGCCGTCTGCCCTCGGGCGCACGCCGTCGCCGTAGTCGATGTCGTCGACCTGCTCGGCGTCGTTCGTCTTGCTGTCGTCGCCCTTGCTCGGCAGCTCCGGCGCGCGGATCTTCAGAAGGTAGCTGCCGCCCGCGACCACGCCGCACAGCAGCACAATGAGCAGCACGCGCAGCAGCAGCCGTCCGGGGTGGGAAAAGGTCTCCTTGACCTGCTCCCAGGCCTCGTCGCAGTTGCGCTCGAAAAAGCCCTCTTTCCGGTGCGTGTGCCGCCCTTCATAATAGGGGTCCCTGTCTCTCTCGTAAAAGTCCTTGCGATCACTCATGGTTATGTCCTCTCAGATATTCCAGCGCTTCCAATGTGTTGTAGTGGACGGGATTCCCCCGCTCTTTCATTTCCTCCACCGTCATGGCAAGGCCCATCGCAAGTCCCCGGTCCAGATCCTCCCACACGACCTTGCGGAGATCGTCCACGCCGTCAAAGTCGCGGTTCGGCTCAATGTAGTCGGCAAGGTAGAGCACCTTTTCCAGCACCGTCATGTTGGGCTTGCCCGTCGTGTGCCAGAGGATGGCGTTGTAGATCTCATCGTCCGCGCCGAACACGTCGCGCGCGAGCGCCGCGCCGGTCTTGGCGTGCAGCAGCTTGAGCGCGTGCTGCTCGAGCTCGTCGAGCGCGATGTGGTAGTGCTCGCAGAGCGCGAGCTGCTCGGCCATCGAAAGTCGCTTGGTCGCGTCGTGCAGAAGCGCCGCAAAGCGCGCCTTGTAAACGTCCGCGCCGTACTTTTTCGCCAGCGCCTTTGCCGTCTGCTCGGTGCCGAGCACGTGGGGAATGCGTTTTGCCTTCAGGTAGGAGAGCGCGATGGGTCTCAGTTCCTCTAAGGTTAGACGTTTCAAATCGAGATTTGTTCCATAAAGATGCTCACGCAGGATGTAGCCGAGCACGGCGGGGGCAAGAAGCCCCTCCGTCTCCCCTCTCGGGATGCGCTCGCGCAGCTCGGTGGACGAAACGTCCACAAGGTTTGGCAGCGTCATCGTCACGATGCGGCTGCCGGGGAATTTCTCGCCGAGAAAATCGCGCTGTGGGGCGAACAGCGCCTCGCCGTCCTTCTCCGTGCGGCCGAAGGCGCAAAGGCCCGTGTAGCGCAGGATCTCCTCCGGCTTGTACCAGTTCTGGAATGAGAGGAACATATCCGTCCCCATCAAAAGCCACAGCTCCGCGCCGGGATACTGCTCGTGGATCTCGCGCACGGTGTCGACGCTGTAGCTTTTTCCCTCGCGCTCGACCTCCATCGCCGAGACCTCGACCTCCACGCCCGTGTCGAGCGCGGCCTGCTCCCCCATCAGGCGCGTCATCGCAAGGCGGTGGGCCTTGCCCGGCTCATCCGCGGAGAGCGCCTTGTGCGGCGGGATACCCGCAGGGATGAGAATGAGCTTGTCGAGCTGCAAATACTTCGCCGCGCTCTCCGCCGCGGCCAGATGACCCAGGTGCGGCGGGTTGAAGCTGCCGCCGTAAATTCCGATCTTCAAACTTCTCGACCTCGTTTTCTTTTTGATCTCTCAAACGGTCTTCTTCGCCGCCTTGGGCAGCACGATCTTATCCTTCTTGTCCTTTTTGTGCGAGGGGCGGTAGAGCACGAACTTGGTGCCGATGACCTGCACCTGCTCGCTGCGCGTCAGTGCGCTCAGCTCGTCGCACGCCTCGCGCGCGGTGAGCATACTGTTTTCCAGCACCCGGCACTTGATGAGCTCGCGCGCCTCGAGCGCGTCGTTCGCCTGCTTGACGAGGTTTTCGCCGATGCCGTCCTTGCCGATGTGAACGATCACATCGAGTTCATTGGAGAGGCTGCGCAGATATGCGCGCTGTTTGCTGCTTAATTCCATAGTCGTTTCTTATCCTTTTTTATTGATGTTCTGCAAGATAGTTCTTGAGCGTTTCCTTGAACGCGCGCAGCGCCTTGCCGCGGTGCGAGATCTCCGCCTTCTCTTCTGCCGTGAGCTGTGCAAAGGTCTTCCGCTTGTCAGGCACGAAGAACACGGGATCATAGCCGAAGCCGTTTTCGCCCATGGGGGCGAAGGCGATCGTGCCCTCGACCTCGCCGTCGTCCTGCAAAACGTCGCCGTTCGGGAACGCGCAGGTGATCGTTGTGTGGAAGTGGGCGCGGCGGTCGGCCTGCCCGTGCATCATTTGCAGCAGCAGCCGGTAGCGCCCGATATCATCCAGACCCTCGCCGCCGAAGCGCGCACTGTAAACGCCGGGGCCGCCGTTGAGGGCGTTCACGCAGAGGCCGGAATCGTCCGCAATGGCGGGGAGCTTCGTCGCCTCCATCACGGCCTTCGCCTTTAAGAGCGAGTTTTCCGCAAACGTCTCGCCGGTCTCCTCGACCTCGATCTTCACGCCGAGGTCAGCCTCCGACACGACCTCCACGCCGAGCTCGCCTAAAATGGCGCTCATTTCCTTTAATTTCTTGGGGTTCTGCGTTGCCAGAACAAATTTCATCGTCAAACCTCCCACGGGTCTTTTTCCCGTCTCTTCCTGCTTTTTTCTTCGCGCTTTTCTTCCTCGCGCTGCGCCTTGCGCTCTTCGCGCTGCGCGCTCATCTTTTCCTGCCATGCCGTGAACTTTTTGTCGAGCTTATCGAGCGGCCACTCGATCTCCGGCACGGGCACGATGACCACCTTGCAGCTCTCACAGTAACGGGCGGGCGTGTAATAATCTCCTAACAGCCCCGCTCTGCCAAGCCAGACCTGTTCCTTCTCGTCGCCAAATCCGTCTTTGAGCATGCCGTCCTCACCTCTTGGACACCAGTAAATATCACGCAAGACAGGGATGGCTCCATCTCGCATTTCCTTTCCGCAATAGGGGCAAACAGAAGTGATTTCCATATTCGTCTCCTTATTGTCTCGCGAAATGATTGCTTTTTGTCTTAGATCAGTGCCTTGACGTATTCCTCTGCATTGAACGGCTGGAGATCGTCGATGCCCTCGCCGAGGCCGACATACTTCACGGGCACGCCCAGCTCCTGCGCGATGGCAACGCAGATGCCGCCTTTGGCCGTACCGTCGAGCTTCGTCAGGATAATGCCCGTCAGTCCCGCCGTCTCGCGGAAGACCTTCGCCTGCTGAAGGCCGTTCTGCCCCGTCGTCGCGTCGAGCACCAAAAGCGTTTCCTTCGCGGCGTCCGGCGTCTCGCGGTCGATGATCTTGCGGAGCTTTGAAAGCTCGTTCATCAGATTCACCTTGTTGTGGAGCCTGCCCGCCGTGTCGCAGAGGACGACGTCGACGTTTCTCGCCTTCGCTGCCGCGAGCGAGTCGAACAGCACCGCGCCGGGGTCCGCGCCCTCAACCGAGCGGACGATCTCGCAGTCGGCGCGGTTCGCCCAAATTTCAAGCTGATCCGCCGCCGCCGCGCGGAAGGTATCCGCCGCGCATAAAAGCACGCGCTTGCCCTCGCCCTTGAGACTGTGGGCGAGCTTGCCGATGGACGTGGTCTTGCCCACGCCGTTCACGCCGATGACCAGCACGACGGATGGCTGCGTCGATAAGTCGAGCGCGGTGTCGCCCACGTTCAGCTTTTCGATGAGGATCTCGCGCAGCGCCTGCTTCACATCGTCGCCGCGCTGGATGCTCTTCTGATACACCACATCGCGCAGTTTCTTCACCGCGTCGTGCGCGACCGTCGCGCCGAGGTCGGCTAGAATGAGGCTCTCCTCCAGTTCGTCATAAAAATCGTCGTCAATGGTCTCCCACACGATGGTGTCGAACCACGCCTTTTTGATCTTTGCAAAAATACCCATTGCTTTCTCCTCGCGCTTTATTCTTTAATGTTGAGTTCCTTGGCCATATCGTTCATGTTGATCGTCAGGATCTTGCTCACGCCGCGCTCCTGCATGGTGACGCCGTAGAGCACGTCCGCCGCTTCCATCGTGCCGCGGCGGTGCGTGATGACGATGAACTGCGTCTTTTGCGTGATGCGGCGCATATAATTGGCCACGCGCACCACGTTCGGCTCGTCGAGCGCCGCCTCGATCTCATCCATGACGCAGAACGGCGTCGGATGGACCTTCAAAATGGCGAAATACAGCGCGATGGCGACGAACGCCTTTTCGCCGCCCGAGAGCAGCGTGATCGTTTTGAGCGCCTTGCCCGGCGGCTGGACCTTGATCTCGATGCCGCAGGAGAGCACGTCGTTCTCGTCCTCGAGCTCAAGCGTCGCCTTGCCGCCGCCGAAAAGCTCCAGAAAGGTCTCCTGAAAGCTCTCGCGGATGAGCGCGAACTGTTCCTTGAAGATACCCGTCATCTCGCCTGTGATGCTGTCGATCACGCCGACGAGCTCGCTCTTCGCCTTTTCCACATCGTCGCGCTGCTCTGTCAGATAGGTGTAGCGCGTGTTCACGCGCTCAAATTCCTCGATCGCGCCGACATTGACCGCGCCAAGGCCGCTGATGGCGCGCTTGAGCTCACCGATGCGGCGGCTTGCCTTCTGCACGCTTTCCAGCTCGATGCGCTGCTCCTGCGCGGCGGAGTGCGACAGCTCGTAATTTTCCCACAGCTTGTCGAGGATCTGCTGCTCCTCCATGGCGCTCGTCGCGCGCTTTTGCTCAAGCTTGCTGACGCTGCGCTCCACATTGAGCACATTTTCGTTGAGCTCGCGGCCGCGGCGGTCGCTCTGGCTGCGCTCGGCTTCAAGCGCGAGCTTCGCCTTCGAGAGCTCTTCAAGCTCCGCTCGCTTCTGCGCTATTTTGTCGTTCAGCGCGGCGATCTGCGCCGTATGCGTACCGATCTCGCGCCGCGCCTGCTCGCTCGCCGCCTTGTACTGCCCGATGAGCGCGCGCCTGCTCTGCTCGTCGCCGCGCATCTGAGCGCGCAGACCCTCTAAGCTCGCAAGTGACTTTTCCGTTGTCTCGCGCTCGGCGGCAAAGCCCGCAAGCGCGCTCTTGCGTCCGGCGATCTCGTCGCCGAGGCGCGTGGTGGAGCGCAGCAGTTCCGTCTGCCCGGAGAGGCTTTCCTCCGCCTGCGCGCGCAGCGCGGCGGCTTCGCTCTCCTGCTGCGATGCAAGCGTTTCCTTTTCTTCCATGGCGCGCTTCACCTCGCCGCGGCGGCGGGTGATGGTATCGCGCTCGGTATCCAGCGCCTCCAGCCGCTCGCGCAGCGAGGAAAGCAGCAGATCATAGTGATTTTTGTCGCCCTGCAGCTTGAGCACGGCGTCCTCTGCCGCGCGCTGCTGGCTCTGCGCGACCTCCAATTCGTATCTTGCCTTCGCAAGCTCGCGCTTGGCGTCCTCGGCGGCTCTGGCGGCAAGGTCAAGCTTTTCTGCAAGGCTGCCGCGCCGCGCGGTCAACTCGCGCAGCTCGCCGGCTCTGCTCAAAATGCCCGCGCTGCGGGAGATCGAGCCGCCCGTCATTGAGCCGCCGCGATTCAAAACCTGACCGTCGAGCGTCACGATGCGGAACGCATTCGAAAACTTTCGTGAGATCGTGATGCCGCAGTCGAGATCCTCGACCACGACCGTGCGGCCGAGCAGGTTTTTGAAGATGCCGTCGTATGCGCGGTCATATTCCACAAGCTCGCTCGCAAGGCCGACGTAACCGTATTCGCCCTTCACCCGCTCGTCGCGCAGCGCTTCGCCGCGGATCGTCGAAAGCGGCAGGAAGGTCGCGCGCCCGCCGTCGCGCTGCTTTAAGAGCTGGATGGCGCTCTTGGCGTCCTCCTCGCGCTCGACGACGATGTTTTGCAGTCCCGCGCCGAGCGCGATCTCGATCGCAACGGCGTACTTTTTGTCGACCTGCATCAGACCCGCGACCGGGCCGTGCACGCCGCGCAGCGCCTTGCGCTCCGATGCCTGCATGACCGTGCGCACCGCCTTATTGAAGCCCTCGTATTCCTTTTCCATCTCGCTGAGTAAGCGGATGCGGGAGTCTAAGTTGTTCATCTCCATCGTGAGGGAAACGTGCTGCTCGCCCGTCTCCTTCTCTCGCTCGACGCGCCCCTGCATCTTCATCGTGTGGCCGGCGATGATGTTGCGGATGGCGTCGGCCTCCTCCTGCGCAGTCTCGAGCGCCTTGCGGTTTTCCGCGGCGCTCCTGCGCGCTTCGGAAAGCTGGGTCTCTCCGCTCTCCTGCTCAGAGGCGATGGCGCTCTCGCGCTCGTCCATCTCCGCAAGCGTTGAGCGCAGGGCGGCAACTTCCGCGCGGCTGTCCGCCGCGGCGGACAGGGCCAGCGCTTCGCGCCCGCGCAGGGCTTCCGCCTCGCTCGCGGCCTCGCCCGCGTTTTTCGACAGCTCCTCCGCCTGCTGCAAAAGCGCGGCAAGCGCCGTTTCGACTTCGTTTTTGTCGTGTTCCAGCTCTTCGATGCGCGCGCGCTGCTGCGCAATCTGCGCATCCATCGAGCCGACGCGGTCAGACTGGCTTCTCAGTTCCTCTTCCACGCGTGCAATATTTTCCTCGTTGTGCGCGATGCCCGTTTGCAGCACCGCAACGGCGGACTCCTGGTCCTTGACCTGCGCGTCCAGCTCCGAGAGCTGCGCGCGCTTTTCCTCCTGCGCGATGTCGTTCTCATGGATGCGCGCGGAAAACTGCTCGGACGCGGCGTAAAGCGCCTCCAAATCGGCGTTCGCCTTTTTGAGCTCCTCGCGCGCGAGCGACAGGTCGGTATCGAGCTTGATGGCGTTCGTCCGAAGCGCCTCCAGATTTTCGAGCCACACGGAAATTTCGAGCAGGCGCAGCTCGTCGCGGTAGATGAGATATTGCTTTGCCGTCTCCGCCTGCGCGCGCAGGGGCTCGACCTGCAATGCAAGCTCCGAGATCTTATCGTTGATGCGCACTAAGTTTTCCTCTGTGCGCTCGAGCTTGCGCTCGGTCTCCTCCTTGCGGTAGCGGAAGCGGGAAATGCCCGCCGCCTCCTCAAAGATCTCGCGGCGATCGCCGCTCTTTTGCGACAGGATCTCGTCGATGCGGCCCTGACCGATGATGGAATAACCCTCGCGGCCCATGCCGGTGTCCATGAAAAGCTCGTTCACGTCGCGCAGACGGACGGACTGCTTGTTGATATAGTATTCCGATTCGCCGCTGCGGTAGTACCGGCGCGTGACGGCGACCTCGGCTTCCTCCATGCTGGGAAAAATGTGCTCGGTGTTGTCGAGCACGAGCGTCACCTGCGCAAAGCCCATCTGATTGCGCGTTTCCGTGCCGCCGAAGATGACGTCCTCCATCTTCGCGCCGCGCAGCGACTTGCTCGACTGCTCGCCCATGACCCAGCGGATGGCGTCCGAAATATTCGATTTTCCGCTTCCGTTCGGGCCGACGATGGCGGTGATATCCTCACCGAAGTTGAGCACCGTCTTGTCCGGAAAGCTCTTGAAACCCTGGATCTCCAATGCCTTTAAGTACACGGGCGATATCCTCCTTGAAAAAGGCGCATCATCCCCTATCAGGGTATAATGACACATTTTGACTTTTACTATATATCATTTTTTCACTCTTTTTTCAAGGGGATTCGATGAACAAAGCGTAAAAAGACGCCCGAAGGCGTCTTTTTCTCACTTGCTTTTCTTTTTTTCGTCGATGAGCGCATACAGCGCCTCCAGCGCGTCGGACAGACTGCCGAGGCGCCGTATGAGTCCGCAGGCGACCGCCTCTTCCCCGTAGAGCACGCTGCCGACGTCGGAGGCAAGGTCCTGCGTGTCCATCATCAGCGTCAGAAATCTCTCCCGGCTGATGCCGGAATGCTTTGTCACAAAGCGCACGATGCGCTCCTGCAGGCGCTCGAAATACTGGTACGTCTGCGGTGCGGCGATGATCGTGCCGCTTGTGCGCACGGGATGGATCGTCATCGAGGCCGACGGCGCGATCATCGTCACCATCGGCGCGACCGCGAGCGGCACGCCGATGGAGTGCCCCCCGCCGAGCACGAGCGAGACCGTCGGTTTTTTCATCCCTGAGATGAGCTCGGCGATGGCAAGCCCCGCCTCCACGTCGCCGCCGACGGTATTGAGCAGGAACAGCACGCCGTCGATCTCGTCGCTCTCTTCAAGGTACGCCAGAAGCGGCAGCACGTGCTCGTACTTGGTCGCCTTCTGCGTGTTCGGCAGCAGCATATGCCCCTCGATCTGTCCGGCAATGGTCAGGCAGTGGATGGCCGCGCGGTTGTTTTTGATGACGACCGAGCCAAAGTCGATGACCGGCTGGATGGGCGGCAGGAGCGGCTCCTGCTCATTTTTCTCTTTATCCTGTGACGGCTGCGTTTCGCTTCTCATGGCAAGTCCTCCCGAAAGTCATTTTCGGTAGGATTTGCAGAAAGGCCGAAAAGCATACGTTTTCATTCAACTCCCTTTCTTTGCTCCGCAGCCGCAAAAATCGGAACGCCGCCCTTTCGACATAAAAAGCGCCCAAGGGAGATCTCCCTCGGGCGCTCGGCAATGCTTTATTGATATGTCAGCAGGTCGGAAACGCTTTTGCGCTTCGGCGCGGCGGGCTCCTCGTCAGGAAAGCCGAGGCCGATGACGCAGCCGATCTTCCGGTCTTCCGGCAGCTTCAAAAGCTCGATGATCTTCTCTTCATCAAAGTAGCCCGTGATGACCGTGCCGACGCCGCGCTCCCACGCGGCAAGGCAGAAGGTCTGCGCCGCGATGCCCGCGTCAAACATTTCAAAGCCCGCCTCCTTGGGCGTTGCATACGAGCCGTCGCGCTCAAAGCCCGAACGCCCCGTGATATAGGTGAGCACCATGAGCGCAGCGCAGCTTTTGAGCGTCTTTTCGTTGAACTTGAAGTCGAGGACCATTTCCTCCGCCATCTTGTCGATCGCCGCGCGGTCCTCCACGAGCACATAGCGCGCGATCTGCGTGTTCTTCCACGAGGGGGCATAAGCCGCGTCCGCGACGATCTCCTCGATGAGCTCGTGCGGAACGGCCTCCTGCTTGTATTTACGGATGCTTCTTCTTGTTTTGATCGCCTGTGATACGTCCATTTTTGGCTCTCCTTTGACTTCCTTTACTTTTCCGTGCCGTAGAAAAAGAGCGCGACCGTTCCGGGGCCGACGTGCGCGCCGGTGACGGGCTCATAGACCACGTTCAGGCACTCGCCGGTGAAGCCCTTTTCCCGCAGCAGCGCAAGGAGCGCCCGCGCACCCTCTTCGTTATCCGCATGGGCAATGCCGATGCTCTCGCTCTTATCGAGCGCGCGGGTATCGTAATAATTCGCAAGCTCCTGCAAAGCGCGCTTCATGCCGCGCACCTTGCCGCAGGAGACGATGTGTCCCGTCTCGTCGCCGCGCAGGATCGGCTTGATGCTCAGTACCGTGCCGATGAGCGCCGTCGCGCCGGAAATGCGTCCGCCGCGCTTCAGGTAGGCAAGGTCGTCCACGGTGAAAAACTGGCACATATGGGGTCTGCGCGTGAGCAGCTGCTTTTCGATCTCGTCGAGGCTCTTCCCTTCTTCGATCATGCGCGCGGCTTCCAGCACCTGCAAACCCTCGCCGAGGGATGCGGCGTAGGTGTCGATCGTGACGATCCTGCGCTCGGGGTATTTCTCCGTCAGTTCGCCCGCGGCGATGACCGCGGCCTGCGCCGTGCCGCTGATGCCGCCGGACATTCCGACATAGAGCACATCGTCGCCCGCGGAGAGCGCCCGCTCAAAGTATTCCTCGATCAACGCGGGGCTGACCATCGACGTTTTGACGACCGCGCCCGTGCGCATCGCGCCGTAGAACGCCGCGCCGTCGAAGTCCGCGTCGTCGGGATAGTCCGTCTCCTTCCCATCCACCGTGTAGGAAAACGGCACGACGGTGATGTGGTATTTTTTCGTCAGCGCGACCGGCAGGTTCGCGGACGTATCGGTGAATAACTGGAGCATGACTCTCTTCCCTTTCCGATCCTTCAAAATCATTGTAGGATAGCTTATCACGCTCCCCTCGCTTATGCAAGCAGAATTGCAGAAAATTTGCACGTTGTTGAGGCTTCTGTTCACTTTGCAGATGAAAATGTAAGGGACTCTCTCAAGATTGAGAGAGTCCCTCCTGGTTTTTTTGCTTACGCCTGCTCGAAGATGGCCTTCATGCACTTATAGGTCATGTAGCAGTCGAGCTTGGCGACCGTTTCATACGGCGCGTGCATCGACAGCACCGGAACGCCCGCGTCGAGCGTGTCGATGTTGCGCTGGGCCATGAACTTCGCGACCGTACCGCCGCCGCCGGCGTCGGTCTTGCCCATCTCGGCCATCTGCCAGAAGACGCCGTTGTCGTTCATCAGCTTGCGCACCTTGCCGACGACCTCGGCGCTCGCGTCGCTCGCGCCGCCCTTGCCGCCGGAGCCGGTGTACTTGCACAGCGCCACACCGTAGTTGACAAACGCCGAGTTGCGCTTGTCGTAAACGTCGGCAAAGTTCGGGTCGTAGGCCGCCGTCACATCCGCGCTCAGGCAGAAGGAATGGGCAAAGCAGTCGGCAAGCGACACGCCCTGCGTGCGGCACATATCGCCCATGAACCACTCAAACGCCTGGGAGAGCATACCGGAAACGCCCTCGGAGCCGATCTCCTCCTTGTCGGCGAAGATGCAGACGGCGGTCTTTTTCGGAGAAACCGCGTCGAAGATGCCCGCAAGCTCTGCATACGCGCAGACGCGGTCATCGTGGCCGTAGGATGCGATAAAGCTGCGGTCAAAGCCGATGTCGCGCGCTTTGCCGGCGGGCACGACCTCGAGCTCGGCGGAGATGAAGTCTTCCTCCGTGATGCCGTACTCCGCGTTCAGATACTGCAAAACGCCGAGCTTGAAGCGGTCGGAGCAGTCCTCATCGGCAAAGGGTCTGCCGCCGAGCAGCACGTTCAGGCTCTCGCTCGGGATGGCCTCGTTCAGGGGCTTTTTGCCCTGCTCGCGGCCAAGGTGCGGCAGAAGATCGTTGATGATGAACTGGGGGTCCTCTTCCCTGCCGCCGATATGGACATCGACCTTCGATCCGTCGCGCAGCACGACCACACCGTGCAGCTCAAGGGGAATGGTCACCCACTGATACTTGCGGATGCCGCCGTAGTGGTGGGTCTTGAAGTAGGCCATCTCCGCCTCTTCATAGAGCGGGCGGGGCTTTAAGTCCAGGCGCGGGGCGTCGGTGTGCGCCGCGCCGATGTTCGCGCCGTGGCTCAGGTCCTCCGTGCCGATGACGGCGAGCATGATGCCTTTGCCGCGGTTGTTGCAGTAGACCTTGTCGCCAGCAGAAAGCTTCATGCCCGCTTCATAGGGCTTGAAGCCTCTCTTCTCTGCCAGCTCGATGCAGTACTCCACGCAAAGGCGCTCGGTCTTTCCGTTGTTGAGGAACTTTTTATAGTCCTCGCAGTAGGCCTCCATCGCCTTTTCGTCCTCCGCGCTCAGACGGTCGTAGCCGTTCTTGGGCGCGTACAGGAGCTTTTCCGCCAGCTTGTTCTTCTCACTCATGTTTTGTTTCCTCCTTGAAGTTTTTGATGATCGTATGGATAAAGTCCTCTGCCGCGGCCGCCGCTTCTGCAGCGGTGGGCAGATCGTTCACAAATTCGCAGCCGCACTGCGCGCGGAAGTACTCCGCGCTCTGCTGCGCGGCGACGCGCGACCTCGCATAGTCCTCCGTGATGCCGTCGCGCGCCATGATGCGCCTGACGCGCACCTCTTCTGGCGCGGTGACGGCGACGGTCACATCGCAGATCGCGCCAAGGCCGCACTCGATGAGCTTGATGGCGTCAAGCCCGATGAGCTTTTTATCGCTCGCCGCCATGCGCCGGGCGCACTCGCGTGGGACGTGCGCGCGGACGATGGCATCCAGCGCCGCGAGCTTTTCCTTGTCATGGAAGACGACGAGCCCCATCGCGTGCACATCCACGCTGCCGTCCGCGCGGAAGATCGCGCCGCCAAAGGCTTCACGCAGTGCTTTGCGCAGACTTTCGTCGCTTTCGAGCATTTCATGGTAGATTTTGTCGCAGTCGAGGATGCAGGCGCCCTCCCGCTCAAGGGCATGGAGAAGGCTCGTCTTCCCCGCGCCCGTGCAGCCGGTGATGCCGACGACTGTTTTCCCATCGTCCGAGGCTTCCGTATGGAAGCCCGCGGCCTTTTTGAGGCGGTTTCCGATAGCAAGGCCAAGTCCTTTACCGTCCGGACACTGCGCCCATATTTCTCTGACATTCGTCTCGTCGAACGTCCGCAGCGCGTCGAAGACGTGCTGCGCCTGCGCGCGCTTGTCGCCGCTCGCGCCGAGGGGGTGAACGATGTGCCCTGCAAAGAGCGGCACGAACTCATCAAAGCAGATCACGCCCGCGTCCTCCGATGCGTGGGTCAAAAGATAGCGCGCGCTCGCCTTTGCCCCGCCGGTCACGACCGTGACAGGGGCCTTGGGCGCATAGTGGCGGTATTTCATGCCGGGGGCACGCGGTTTTTCGCCCTCCCCCATTTTCTGCGTCACGGCCTTGTCGACCGTCACCTCGCCCAGCGCGTCCTGAAGACTCTCCAGCGGCAGTCCGCCCGGGCGCAGCAGCTGCGGCGGCGTGACCGTAAGGTCGATGATCGTCGACTCGACCCCCACCTCGCAGGCACCGCCGTCCACGATGCCGTCGATCTTGCCCCACATATCCTCACGCACGTGCTCCGCCGTCGTGCAGCTCGGCCGGCCGGAGGTATTCGCGCTCGGCGCGGCGACCGGCACACCGGCTTTTTCGATGATGGCGCGCGTCACCGCATGGTCGGGGCATCTCATGCCGACCGTCTCAAGTCCGCCCGTCGTGCGCAGCGGCACGCAGGGCTTTTTCTTTAAGATCATCGTCAGCGGGCCGGGCCAGAAGCGCACTGCGAGCCGATAGGCCGCCTCCGGCACATCCTCGCAGTAGCGCGTGAGCCAGCTTGCATCCGGAATGTGCAGGATGAGGGGATTATCCTGCGGACGGCCCTTGGCCTCAAAAATATGCAGCACGGCATTTTCATCAAGGCCGTTCGCGCCAAGGCCATACACCGTCTCCGTCGGGATAGCCAGAAGTCCCCCGCGGCGCAGGATATCCGCCGCCTGCGCGATGCGCTCCGCGTCCTCCGCGGTGCGGAGGTCAAACCATTTTGTTTCCAATGCTCTCTCTTCTTTCTTAAGCTTCGCTGCTCTCGCGCAGCTTTTCCGCCTGCTCCTGCATCGTCAGCGCGTCGATGATCGGGTCAAGGTCGCCATTCATCACGGCGCTGATGTTGAAATTCTTATTTTCTCCCGTCAGGCGGTGGTCCGTCACGCGGTTTTGCGGAAAGTTGTAGGTGCGGATGCGCTCGTTGCGCATCCCGCTGCCCACCTGCGCACGGCGCTCGCTCGTGATCGCGCCCTCCACGCGCTCGCGCTCGGCTTCGTAGAGCTTGCTTGCAAGCATCGCCATGCACTTGGCGCGATTCTGGAGCTGGGAGCGCTCCTCCTGGCACGAAACGACGATGCCCGTCGGCTTATGGATAAGGCGCACGGCAGAGCTCGTCTTGTTGACGTGCTGACCGCCCGCGCCGGACGCGCGATAGACCTGCATCTCGATATCCTCGGGGCGCAGATCGACGTCGACCTCCTCCATCTCGGGCAGCACCGCGACCGTCGCGGTCGAGGTGTGCACGCGCCCGCCGGACTCAGTCTCCGGCACGCGCTGGACGCGGTGGACGCCGGATTCAAACTTGAATCTTGAGTACGCGCCGTCGCCGCTGACGATAAAGTCAGCTTCCTTTACACCGCCCAGTTCCGTGTCGTTGTAGTTCAAAAGTTCCACGCGGTATCCGCGCTTTTCCGCGTACATCGCATACATCCGGTAGAGATCGGCGGCAAACAGCGCGCTCTCCTCTCCGCCCACGCCGCCGCGAATCTCGACAATAACGTTCTTGTCGTCGTTCGGGTCGCGCGGCAGCAGCAGAATGCGCAGCTCGTCAAAGAGCCGCTCCTTTTCCGCCTTGGCGGTATTGATCTCCTCCTGCGCCATGTCGTGCAGCTCGGGGTCTCCCGTCAGCTCGAGCGCCTGCGTGATATCGTCCTCGCATTTCAGATACGCGCGATAGGCCGCGACCACGGCCTCGAGCTCCTTCTGCTCGCGCGTGAGCGCGCGAAGCTTTTTCGGGTCGGCGTAAATTTCCGGCACCTCGAGCAGCTCTCCGATCTCGTCATAGCGCCGCGCGAGCTGTTTGAGCTTTTCCCACATTATGCGTTCTCCCCCGCCATATAGTCTGCGCAGCTCTTGATGAACTGGTCGCGCCAGAAGTGATAGCCCGCGGAATCGGGGCAGAGCGAGACCTCCGCCACGTGCGGCGTCTGCAAATAGAGGTCCATCTGGCGGAAAACGTCCTTGTAGTCCTGCTCGCTCTTGTGCGTGATGACGTAGGCCGCGTTCTGAATTTCATAGCCGCGGCGCTTCAAAAAACCGCGGATAACGCTCGAACAGCGGCCCGCCCACACGGGCGTGCCGAGGATGACGAGCTTGTAGTCCGACAGCGGCTTCCGGCAATTGGGGCGCGAAACGGCGCTCGTGCGCTTGTGCATCGCGTCGAAGCAGCAGCGAAGGTAGCCCAGCGTACCGCTGCGGTCGACCTTGTCGCGAATTTCCAGGCATTCGCAATCCAGCGCCTCAGCGATCTCCTGCATGGCTTTTTTCGTGTTTCCCGTGCGGGAATAGTAAAGACATAAAATGTTATCGTTCATCCTCAGTTTCCTCTCAGCAGGAGCCAACCGGTGGCAAAGGCCTCCCGCACATAGTAGTTGAGCTGTAATGCGTCGTAATAGGCGCTGCGCGGCAGCGTCGCCGCCACGCCGCAGGCCCACGGCACACCGGCGATTCGTCCGGCTCTATAAATATGATAGTCATTTGTCACATAGGCAAACGTCCCCGTTGTATCAAGGCCGTTTTCCGCCATGATCGCGTAGCTGAAATCAAAATTCTCCTGTGTGCTGGTGGACTTGTCCTCGCGGTAAATGCGCGCTTCGTCCACGCCGTGGGCGATGAGCCAGTCCGCCATGCAGTTGGCTTCGGAAATGTCCTCCCCCGGTCCCTGACCGCCCGAGCAGATGATGGGGATATCCGGCTTGTCCGCGATAAAATCGAGCGCCGCCCGCAATCTCGACGAGAGCATCAGCGACGGCTCGGTCCCGTTCACACCCGCACCGAGGATAACGACGCACTGCGCATTTTCCGCCTCCGGGTCGGTGTGCGCATCCCGGATGATGAGCGCTTCAAGCCATGCAAACGCCGCAAGTCCCAAGCACACGAGTGCGAGCAGGATGCGCTTCCCCCACTTGGCCCACGCGCGGTCTTTGTACTGCTCCAGTATCGCAAAGACGATCCAAAGCGCCGTCAGGCACCAGAACAGCAGCCCCGCAAAGCGCACACCGGGAACCGCGCGGCACGCCGCGCCGAGCACGGCGCAGACCGCTGCCGCCGTCCACAGTCTTTTCTGTCTCTTCATGGCACTCTCCTCATTCGCCCGCCTGCTCAGCGAGCGTTTCCCACTTTTCCATCAGCGCGCTGAGGGTTGCTTCAGCCGCTTCTTTTTCCTTATAGATTTCGCTGTAGCGCTCGTAGTCGCCGCCCGCCTCCTCGAGGCGCTGCTCGATCTCGGCGATGGCGGTCTCCTGCGCGGAAATTTCCTTTTCGCAGATGGTGAGCTGCCGCCGCGCCTGCTGGGCAGAGCGGTTCGGCTTTGGTTTTTCTGTAACCGTCTTTTCCTTTACAGCCTTTGGCGTGTGGTCGATCTTGTTCTGCGCCTCCAGTGCCTTGACCTGCCGGTAGCGCGCAAAGCCCATCGGATAGTCGGTGATGACGCCGCCCTCCAGCTCCCACACACGCGTTGCAAAGCGGTTGATGAAATAGCGGTCGTGGCTCACGAACAGGAGCGTCCCGTCGTAGCTCTCCACCGCCTCTTCGATCCACTCGCGCGACGCGATATCGAGGTGGTTCGTCGGCTCGTCGAGGATCAGGAGATTCACTTCCTCATCCATCAGGATGCAGAGCTTGAGGCGCGAAAGCTCGCCGCCCGAGAGCACGCTGACGCTCTTAAAAACGTCCTCGCCCGTGAAGTGGAACGCGGCCAGGCGGTTGCGCGCGCTCTGCGGCGTGATATTGCGCTTGGAATAGAGCATCGTGTCGACCAGATTCCGCTCCGGCACGTCGAATTCGACGATCTGCGGCAGGTACGCGATGCGGACCGAGGGGCCAAACTTGATTTTACCCTCGTCGGGGTACTCCTCCTCCATCAGCATTTTGATGAGCGTCGACTTGCCCGTGCCGTTGTCGCCGATGAGCGCGATGCGCTCGCCGCCGCGCACCTGCAGGTCCACATCGTGGAAGAGCACGCGGTCGCCAAAGCTTTTTTTGAGCTTTTTGAGCGCAAACACCTCGTCGCCGCAGAATTCCTGCGACTTGAACTGCGCGCTGAGCGCCCGTTCCTTGGTCGGCTTGTCCGTCGTGCGCATCCGCTCGATGCGCTTTTCCATCGACAGCGCACGGCGATACGTCTTGTCCATGCCCTTGAAGGCGAACATACGCAGCTGCTCGGCGCTCTTTTCCAGCTGTGCGATCTTGGCCTGCTCCTTTTCGTATTGGCGCATCCGCTCGAGATAGCGCCGCTCCTTTTCCACCGCGTAGAAGCTGTAGTTGCCGCTGTAGAACTCCGCCTTGCCGTCAAGCACCTCGATCACGCGCGTGATGGTGCGGTCCAGAAAGTAGCGGTCATGCGAGATGGCGACGACCGTCCCCTTGAAGGTCGACAGATATTGCTCCAGCCATTCGATGGCGTGCAGGTCCAGATGGTTCGTCGGCTCGTCGAGCAGCAGGATATCCGTATCCTCTAAAATGAGGCGGCCAAGGTTTACGCGCGTCTTTTCACCGCCCGAGAGCGTATCGAACAACCGCTCGCGCATCTCCGGCGGGATGGAAAGGCCGTTTGCGACCTTGTTGATCGGCGTTTCCGTGTCGTATCCGCCGAGGCCCTCGAACTTGGCCGAGAGCTCACCATAGCGTCGCAGCGTCTCCTCGCTCTCGTCGCCGTTCGCCATCTGCTGCGAGAGGGCGTTCATCTCGTCCTCCATCCGCTGCATCCGCGAAAATGCGCTCTTGAGCACATCCTCGACCGTGTAGCCCTCGGGATACACAGGGATCTGCGAGATGAGGCCGAGCCTGCGGCCCGAGGCGATGCTCACCTCGCCCGCGTCGCAGTCGAGCTCACCCGTCAGAATGCGAAAGAGCGTCGTCTTTCCCGCGCCGTTTTTGCCGAGAAGTCCCACGCGCTCGCCCGTGTCGATCTGAAAGGTGATGCCATCCAATATTTTCTTTTCGAGGTCAAAGGACTTCACAAGTCCCGTAACGCTGATATCGATCATGCCTTGGTCAGTTCCTCTACGATCTTTTCAAAGTGCATGGAATGCGAGGCCTTGACGAGCATCGCCGTCTCCGCCGTGAATGCCGCCCTGACAGCGTCCATCGCCTCGTCCACGCTTCCAAACCACTGCGCAGAGGGGTTCCCTTCTGTAAAGTATTTTGCCCGTGCACCGATTGCAATTACAGTGTCGATGCCGAGTTCTTTTGAGAGTTCTCCGATTTCCCTGTGCGCGCGCTCGGTGAGCTCGCCGAGCTCCGCCATGTCGCCGATGACAGCGATCTTTTTGCCGCCGCCCGCGCCCAGCACGCGCAGCGACGCCGCCATCGACTGGGGGCCCGCGTTGTAGCAGTCGTCGAGCAGACGGCGGTTTTCGGAAAGCGTGATGACGTGCATCCGTGAGCCGGACGGCTCGTAGGACGCGACGCCGCGCTCGATCTCCGCCTTCGTCTCGCCAAGGTATTCGCCGATGGCCGCGGCCATTGCCGCAGCATAGATCATGTGCTTGCCCGGTGCGGGGATCGCGAGCGCGTAGCGCTCCTTTTCCGTCGTCACGGTGCATCGGATGCCGTCGATGCCGAGGTCTTCGACCTCGCTCACGCGGACATTGCAGTGCTCGGATACGCCGCAGCGCAGGATGGTCTGCGGCAGCGTGACGGTATTCAGGAGCTCGTCGTCGCCGTTCAGCACGGCAAGCCCGTCTTTCGACAAATTTTCAAAAATCTCGCACTTGGCCTTCAGAATGTTCTCGCGCGAGCCGAGGTATTCAATGTGCATATCGCCGACGTTCGTAATGACGGCGATATCGGGCTTTACCATCTCGCCGAGGTAGCGGATCTGCCCCGCGCGGTCCATGCCCGTCTCGATTACGCCGCACGGCTTGAGTTTGGCCAGCGAAACCTTCGAAATGGCTTTCAGATTCGTCACGAAAACCGCATTGTTGATACCCTGATAGCAGTCCATGCCTACGAAATCGACCCATTCGTCGCCCGGCCAGCGGAAGTAGAAGTCATCGACGGTCTTCGCGCTGTCCATCTGCGGGGAGATGGCGTAGATGAAATTATGCACGCCCTTCGTGTCGCGCAGATACTTCACCGTGAATTTCCACAGGTTGACGAACTCTTCGGTCGTCGTGCACGACGCGCCCCACCAGGACCAGGTCTGCGTATGTTCGTGGAACGGGCGGAAAATCACGGGAATCAGCTTGCCGTCGCTGCCCCGCAGGTTGTGTGCGATGTCGGCCAGGCGGTCGAGCCACTCCTTGAATTTCCTATTCGTGGCGCTGCCCTCCGTCAGAATCTCTGCGGCCACCCGATTGCTGGAGTTGTCCCACGAATCGCCGCCGGTAAGCGGATTGTTGATGTGAATGCACGACGTGAGCACCATGCCGCGGTCGTAAGCCTCCCGGCAGCAGCGCAGCCGCAGCGCCTGGGCATCCGGGTCCGAAGCGTGGCGATCGTCGATATGCTCCGCAAAATCGAAACTGTATACGGCGGGATAGTCGCCGCAGACGGCCTTCGTGTCGGAACCGCCTTCGGTGCCGTACCACGTGCGGCCGTACATCAGGTCATCGTGGTGACCGAACATGAACCCCTTGCTCTGGATGGCCCAGAGGTTCGAATAGAGCGCTTTGGTCTCTTCGGTGGCATTCGGGTCCGACAGCGTGAGGGTCACGGGATCGCTCTCCCCCTCCTTTTTCGGCCCTTCGCTGTCATCGCTGCACGCCACGCCGGAAAGCAGCAGCGCCAATAACACAAACGGAATTCTTTTCATGGTTTCAGGTATTTGATTATTCGACATTGGTCAACAGAACGAAACTTTCGGCGGGAACCGTCGTGCGGAAACGCTTCCCCGCAATGCCGCGTTCGCACGGCGCGGGAAATCCGTTTGCGTCGCACGCCCGGTCGCTCTCCGTATAACGGTAAAGAACGCCTCCGGCAAAGGCTCCGGGCAGGACAATCTCAAGGGTGCACGGCTCCTGCGAGAAGTTGACCGCAGCGACGCTGTATGCCGCATCCTTGCGGGCTGCCGCCACGCGCAGCCCCTCGCGCTGCGGGACCTCGCAGGCGAGGATGTCGCACCCGGCGGGAAAATGACGGCACATCAGCGACCAGGTGTAGTACCAGGGCCGCAGTTCCTCCTGCGAAGCGTCGCCGAAGACCTCCTCGCCGAGGATGTTCCACATTCCCCAGATCTTCACGTCCTCCGTGCGGCCCGAATCGCCGTTCGAATGCATGGCGTCGTCGAGCATCCACGCCGCCACCCCCGAAAGGCCGTTGTTCATCACCTCCATCGCCAGCAGCGGCATATCCAGCCCGTAGAAATAGTCGTAGCAGAGCATGTTGCAGTCCGAGCCTTTGGTGAAGGGATGCCCGGCGACCCGACGGTCGTACTCGGCTTTCAGCAGCGAATCCTCCGGCGCCGAGTACTTGTACCCGGCCTCGCCGAGAATCAGTTTTTTCCCGGCCGGGACTTCGGCGCGGATGCGGCGCAGCTTTTCGGCGTAAGCCCCGCTGCGCACCTCGTGCTGGCCGGGATAGGCATGCACGTCGTAGATGCCGATCTGCGCGCCGAGGTCCTGCGCGCTCCGGGCCACCCATCCCGCCGTGTCGTACTCCGACGCCGGGTTCTTGTAACTCATCACCACGTCGGGCGCCGCAAGCGACACCTTTCGTTTCAGGTCCGGATACCGGGCCATTTCGGCGTCGAAACGCTGCGCCATCGAGCGCCACAGGTCGTAATCGCCGTCGGTCGAGGCCCAGTTGCCGTCGGGTTCGTTGAAGATGATGAAATGGCGGATGCAGTCGAACCCGAGGTCGCAGACCAGAAAATTCAGGTAATCGACCGACATCTCCACCCATTGCTGCGAATCCTTCATCGCCCACGTCGGCGGATTGTATTCACCGTAGGCCACCGTGATGCCGTTGTCCTGACAATATTGCAGCAGGCGGCGGAGCGACGCGAGGTTGCGCATGCGGTCGTAACGGCCCGTCGCGGCATCGTAATAGCGGTAGGGGCTGTTGATCATGCAGCGCACATAACCCGGGCGCATGAAATCGAGGCGTTCGGAGAGCTTCGCCCAATCGGCGTCGCTCACCTCCGCGCCCCACGCTTCGGCTTCGTCGTAAGGGTCCCACTCGACGCCGTTGCCGACGTAATCCGAACTGATGACCCGGTCGGTCACTTCGACCCGGAGGGTCTGCCCCGCATCGCAGGCGGAGAACAGTACGGCCGCGGCAAGCGCGGGTGTCAGAAATCTTTTCATAATCAATCGTTTTGTTCGGTCAGTAAAATCATCGACTCTCCGGGCATATCGTACTCCGCGCCGGAGCGGAAATCAATCCGCAGGCCGGTGGCGTCGGGCAACAGCGTGTGGTCGCCCTCCGTGCGCATCAGCCCCTCGCCGTAGCGATAGCGGGTTGCCTGCCTGAACCGCTCCCAGCCCGGACACTCGATCCGCACGCGGCGCGGTTCGCGCGACACGTTCACGACGGCGACGGCCTTGACCCCTGCGGCACCCCGCACGTCGGCTGCGAAGAAGTCGCTTCCCGGCCGCAGCGTGCGGCACAGCAGCGACCAGGCATAATACCACGGGCGCACCCGTTCCTCGCCGGCTCCGAAAATCTCGTCGCCGAAGATGTTCCAGAAACCCCATATCTTGAGTTTGTCGGGCGCCTCCTTGAAGTGCATCGCATCGTCGAGCATCCACGCGATGCAGCCCGAATAGCCCGCATGAATCGTCTGGAACAACGCATCGGCCATGTCCGTGCCGTACATAGGGTCGTATACGAACATCTGC
>OGZW01000223.1_pt1 | contig 41237 bp, 34 predicted proteins | sample 1577001 | NCBI WGS metagenome assembly OGZW01 (sample SAMEA3541519, study PRJEB24748) | human gut metagenome | biome: human gut; feature: human-associated habitat; material: faeces | place: China | collected 2012 | reverse complement strand
TGTCTCCCTCGCCTGCGGCCTCGGTTATCTTTTGCTGGCAGGAAAGCTCGTGGAGGACGACGCCTTTACCCAGGGCACCTTTGCGCTGAGCGCCTGCCTGCTTGCTGCCTACGCGCTGCTGCTCTATGCCTGGAAAAAAGGGAAAGAAAAACAGCCTGCAGACAGCCTCCCGTATCAGCGCGCGATTGCAATCGCCGTGCTGGCGCTGGTCGCTTTTGAATCCACCTACAACATGGCGCTGACGAGCGTTTCCACCACCAGCCGCAGCAGCTATCTGGAAAGCATTCCCGCCTACCGGGAGTTAGTTGCTCGTAATGAAGAAAAAGATTCCGATTTTTACCGCTACGAAAAGCTCAGCCGCGTCACCAAAAATGACGGTGCGCTGGCAGGCTATCCGACGGCGTCGCTGTTTTCTTCCACCTCCAACGCGGCGGTTCAGGACTGGTATGACCGCATGGGCATGAGCGAAAGCAAGGTATTTTACTGCTTTGACGGTCAGACGCCGCTTTCCGCAGCGCTTTTAAATGTCCGCTACCTGTTTTCCCGCTCCGATGCAGAGGATTCCAGCCTCTACACGCTGATCGACGAGCAGGACGGCGTTTACCTGTACCAAAACAACTATACGCTGCCTGCGGGATTTATCCTGCAGGATGGACAGGATCTTTCTTCCTCTGATTTTTCTGAAGAGACCTCCGACCCGTTCGAGGTACAGAATCAGATGGCGGCTTCTGTTTCAACCTCCGATCCGCTTTTTGTTCCCATCGAATCAGAGGAATCCGGCAATCAGGCTTTCTTTGATGTATACACGGAGGGGCATTACTACGCTTACTGTAAAAGCTCCAAAATCGATACCGTTTCGATCTCTTCCGCCAGCGTCAACAAAACGTATAAAAAAGTCAAATATGACTATATTCTCGATCTCGGCCGTCACGAAACCGGCGACCATGTAACGCTGACCAACGACGGAGATAGCGTGCTGAATGCCGTTGTCGTGCGCCTGGATGAAGCGGTTTTGTCCCGCACACTGCAGACGCTCTCTGAGCAGCCCTTTACGGTAGATTCTTATGATTCCAGCCATGTGACCGGACATGTCGACGTCACCAAAGCCGGTCGGCTGATTTTATCCATCGCAAACGAACCCGGCTGGACGATGAAGGTGGACGGAGAAGCCGCAGACTACGACGTGTATGATGGTGTATTTCTATCCGTTCTGCTGACGGAGGGCAGCCACACGATTGAGCTTTCCTACCGCCCTGCAGGTCTGACCACCGGTCTGATCGTCAGCCTGATCTGCCTGCTTGTGTTTATCGGAATCGGAGTTGTTCCAAAGCGTTTGGGAAAAAAATCCTGACACCTGACTGATTTTATGCTATAATTTTTAACTGGTGCAGCGTTTCGTACCTGCACCATAAGACGTTTGATTCCTGATTTCCTGAGCTTCTGTCAGAATCCAACGTCCGTTACACTTTTTTACAGATTCCTAAGATTATTGAAATATGCCGCCCTGCGGCAGAAAAGAGGTAATATGGAACACTTAATCATCCCGGAGAATTATTCCTCCGCCCTGAACCTGCACGATACCCAGATCGGTATTAAGACGGTGAAAGACTTTTTCCAGAGTCTTCTGATCCGTCATTTAAACCTTCTGCGTGTCTCTGCTCCGTTATTCGTCGATCCTGCTTCCGGCATGAACGATAACTTAAACGGTTATGAGCGCCCGGTTTCCTTCGGCATTCTCGAGCAGAACGATTACCGCGCAGAGGTTGTACAGTCCCTTGCAAAATGGAAACGCTACGCGCTCAAGGAATACGGATTTTCTCTTGGCGAAGGTCTTTACACGGATATGAACGCCATCCGCCGCGACGAAACGACTGATAACATTCATTCCATTTTCGTCGATCAGTGGGACTGGGAAAAGGTCATCGACAAAAAGGACCGCAACCTGGAAACCTTAAAGGCAACCGTCCGCGACGTTTACAAGGCGCTGCGCAAAACGGAAATGTACATGGCGATCCAGTATGATTACATCGAAGAGATTCTGCCCCGTGAGATTTTCTTCATCACCACCCAGGAGCTTGCAGACATGTTCCCGGACAACACGCCCAAGGAGCGTGAATATTTCATCACCAAAGCAAAGGGCGCTGTCTGCATCATGCAGATCGGCGATAAGCTCGAAAACGGCGAGCCCCACGACGGCCGTGCACCCGACTACGATGACTGGGCATTAAACGCCGACATCCTTGTTTACTATCCTGTTCTGGACATCGCCCTGGAGCTGTCCTCTATGGGTATCCGCGTGGACAAAGAGGCACTGCTGTCCCAGCTGGAAAAAGCCGGCTGCCCCGAGCGCGCAGAGCTGCCGTTCCAGAAAGCAGTCCTCAATGAAGAGCTGCCTTACACCATCGGCGGCGGTATCGGTCAGTCCCGTATCTGTATGTTCTTCCTGCGCAAGGCGCACATCGGAGAAGTACAGTGCTCCATCTGGCCGGATGAAATCCGCAAAGAGGCGGAAGCCCACGGAATCCAGCTGCTGTAAACAATAGAATGCACGCTCTGCAAGCATTCTATTGTCATGAATAAGGATAAGCGGCTGCGCGTTGTCCTGTTATAGAATGCACGCTCCGTGAACCTTCCATTGTCATAAAAGAGCGAGGAAGCTGTATCGTATAGCTTCCTCGCTCTTTTTGGTCAGCACATCACACAAAGGATCTTCTTCTCGTCGCAATGCAGGCGCTGTCACCAGCTAATCTTAACTTCTTCTCTGCTCATCCTTTTTGCCGCGATGCCGCCTTTCCCTGCAGCATCCACAATAAAAACAGGCTTCCTGCTGACAGCACCAAAAACAGCACACACGACGGAACGCTTAAAAATACGCCGCCAAAGGGCAACAGCTCTAACATCACATACACAAACAGGTTCGCAACGCTGTGGAACAGCATCGGCGCTGCAATCGTTCCATACCATTCATACACCAGCGCCAGCAGGCAGCCGATTACGGTCGCATAGACCGCCTGAACCAGATTTCCATGGAACAGACCGAACGCCAGTCCGGAAAGCACCACCGCATACGGCACTTTCAACACCTTGCGCAGCTGTCCATAGACCACGCCGCGGAAAACGATCTCTTCGCCCAGCGGCGCAAGAATGCCGTAGGAAATGATTCCCAGCCACACCGGCGTATCGAACTGCATCTCCGAAACCCTCTGAAAGGTCGGAGAGAACCGATACAATTCTGTCAATGTCAGAACACCGTTCATGCCGATTGCAATTGCCGCCGCCAAAATCACCATCGGAACGATGGACAGTTTATCGATTTCTTTTATCGAATGGAACCGGATCTTTTTGTGCCAGATTCCGTAACAGATTATAAATGCACCGAACGTCGAGAGTGCGCTAGCCACATTCAGCCAGAAATTGTAGGAAGAGCCCTCCAGCTCCTGCAGCCCGATGGCATACACAATCGATACCGCCGTCAAAATTACGCTGCTGATTAGGAGACTGATTACATAATAGGCAAACATCGCCAGTGCGCTGGTTCCAACTGCACTCCAGAACTGCCCGGATTTGGTCTTCATTTTGGCAGCGCTGCCGCGGTAGCGCTCTGAAAGGGAATTCGAGCCGGTCGCCGCACTGTTTCCTGCCTGCGTGTCTCTTCCTGCCTGCGCGCTGTTTCCTGCCTGCGTGCCTCTTCCTGCCTGCGCGCTATTTCCTGCCTGCGTGCCACTTCCTGCCTGCGTGCTGCTTCCTGCCTGTGTGCCGCCCAGCAGTACACTTCGCAGTCCTTCCACATCCCGGACAATGATCTCCGCACCGGCATTTTCCAGCTCTCCCGGCTGTGCATACCCATACGACACCGCGATGCAGTGTGCACCGATCGCTTTCGCACCCTCCACATCGAAGCTGCGGTCGCCGATCATCACCATCTTATCCGGATCGCTTTCGCCCCGCGCTGCAAGCTGGGACAGCACCTCTGCAACCACTTCTTCTTTGTGCACTCTTCTTCCGTCCAGCTCGCTTCCGACCACGATGTCGAAATATTCCCGGATTCCGAAATGCACCAGAATATCCTCCACATAAACGGTCGGTTTGCTCGATGCAATCGCCAGCGTCGCCCCGGATGCCTTCAGATCATGTAAAAGCGCTCCCATTCCGGGATACAGCACATTTTCGTATTTGCCGGTTACAGAAAACCGCTCCCGGTACTTCTCAACTGCCTCCTGCGCCTGCTCCGCCGTAAAGTTATAATATTTCATAAAGCTCTCTGCAAGCGGCGGCCCGATAAACGGCTCCAGCCGATCCAGCTCCGGTTCTTCAATTCCAAAGCTTCTGAGCGCATACTGCACACAGCCGCAAATTCCCTGTTTCGGATCGCTGATCGTTCCGTCCAGGTCAAATAAAATACAGGAAAACATAACAGTCTCCTTTCATTTCTCTTCTGTTCTGCAGCCAAACGCCTGCAGCCTGTCTTTATAGTGTACCAGAAAGCACACGAAAAGGTTATGAAATTTTTGTGAAATAGAGATTTTCCGTTTCCTGCGTTCATAAATTGTAACAAAAATCCGGCAGGAGCCTTCATGATCCGAGATTTCGTTCATCTGATTCAAAATAAACTGCGCCACTATGCCGTTTTTCCCTCTCTGCACAGTCTCTCCCGCTCGTCTGCATTCCAAACTGCCCTGTTTTTGCTCGGCGTCCTCGCCTTTGCCCGCGCGTGCATTTTTCTCGCCCCTCCGTCTGTAACAGCACTGGCGTCTGCCTCTGTAAACGGCACATTTATGCCTATTTGCCGTGTCGAAACCGACCAGAAAAAAGTCGCGCTGACCTTCAACTGCACCTACAGTGCACAAGACCTGCACCAGCTTTTGGAAATTCTGAAAGAAAAAAATGTGCACGCCACCTTTTTCGTTTCCGACACCTGGGCAAAAAACTATCCGAAGCTGCTCTGTACGATTCACAACGCCGGACACGATATCGGCGGTCTGTGGACAACACAGGCATCCCTTTCCATCCGGGAACAGACGCTCACACTGGAAAATCTCACACAGCGAATTGATCGCCTTACCGATTCTGAAACGACGTTGTTTCGTTTTGAAGATGGAAACTATGACAACTCTGCTATCCGGCTCATCCAGGAATCCGGCGGTTATCCGGTGCAGTGGAACATCAATTCCATGGACTGGAAAGACTACGGGGCACAGGACATCCTCCATCGGATTTTAAACAGTCGCCAACTCCAAAACGGCTCTATCCTCCTGTTCCATGCCGGAACCGTTTATACCGCACAGGCGCTTCCCGACCTGATCGACAATCTGGAGGATCAGGGCTATCAGCCAGTTCCCATCTCCGAGCTGATCTGGAAGCACTCCTATTATATGGATGCAGACGGCGTACAGATTCCGAAGACGGAACCGTAAACAATAGAATGCACGCTCTGCGTGCATTCTATTGTTTATTTTCTTCTTTTTTATCTTCTTTTTTTACTTCCAGCATAGACGTACAGTACGGACAGCGGGTTGCCTCTGCCGCAACCTTGCTTCTGCAATAAGGGCACATTTTCACAGCAGGTTTTTCCGGCTCCTTCTTTTTGCCAAGACCAGCCAGCGCGTTCATCCCTTTTACCATCAGGAAAATAATCACTGCCATAATGATGAAATTGATCACTGCGGTCAAAAATGCACCATAGCGGATTTCCACATCCCCGACCATCACAGACAAATACGTCAGATCCGTATTGGCAAACAGGCCGATCAGCGGTGAAATCACATCGTTTACCAGCGAATTGATGATCGCCTGAAACGCAGCACCAATGATAACGCCGACTGCCAGATCCATGACATTTCCTCTCAGCGCAAATTCCTTAAATTCCTGCAACAGTTTTTTCATAGTGGTATCCTTTCTTTTGTTATGTTATACTTTGGGACATGAAACGAAGAAATTTATCCCATTTAAAACTTACAATCTTTTTGATCCTGCTCGCTGTCCTGATTTTTGCAGCGGCAACCCTGATCCTGAAAATCGTAAAAAACGCTTCCACTCAGGTGCTCTCCTGGTCGGAAGCTGTTGAAGCCGTTTCCTCAGAACCTGTAAAAAATGTTCAGACATCCTTAAGCGTCCCCACGCAGATTACCAAAATCGGCGACGATTATTTTCTGGTGGACTGCTATCACAATCAGATTCTGACCTCGAAAACGCCGGATGCTCCACTTACCGACTGGTATGTGATGACCGATCAGATCAACCGCGGGCACACCATCGCAGGGGACGGCACCGTTTATCTTGCAGATGACACCGAAAACAACCGCGTCCTCATCTTTGAAAAACAGGACGGACAGTTTTACCTTACCCAGCTTTTCAACGAAATCGGCACTCGCCCGCATTACGTCGTCTATGATGAAACGGAAAAACGTTTTTATGTACTCAGCTCCATGACCGGACAATTGTACGTCTTTTACCGTCCCGATCCGGACAGCTCATCTGTCGCCCTCGAAAAAATACTCTCTGTGCCAGAGCTGGATCAGATTTATGTCCGCTCCTTTACAATCGACGGCGACGACCTGTACTTTGTTTCCGGCAATCAGTCGATTCTGCGCACCCGCAAAAAAGACCTGAAGATTCTGGAACGTTTCCCGGTTCCTGCCGAAATCTCCGGCATGATCCAGCTGACGCACATTCAGGACTGGTTTTACATCACCGTTTCCACCGACCTTACCGGCAATCAGGATTATGCGACGATCCTGCGCGTGCAGGATTTAAACGATCTTTCTTCCGGCAGCTGGGAGGATATTTATGACAACTTTGTCGGAGGCGGAACGCCTTATTATATCTCTTCCTTTGACGGACATTATTATCTGACGGAGCACAGGATTCCCGGACACAGCGTCTGGCAGTTCGATGTCATCGACAACGCACTGACAGACATCCGCGCCCTGTTTTAGGACTCATCGACCGTTTCTGATCGTCTTGCGTTTCAAAAGCCCATGTCTCGTACTTTGCTTTTTAGTATGCCTGTTTCAGCTTTCCTGCACAATCCTTTTATCGCGTTCCCGCTTTGAAAAAACACAGCCGCAATAATCCTGACGATACAGGTCGTACTGGCGGCTTAACTCGATGGACCTTAAATAGCCGCCCTTTTTCTTAAAATCCGACGGCAGGCACGCCACATGATATTCCTCCGCCAGTCGGCTGCCGATTTCGTTGAGCTTCTGCGCATTTTTCAGCGGACTGATCGTCAGCGTTGTTGTAAAAAAATCATAGCCGCCCTCTGCCGCCAGCCTCGCCGCTTCCCGCAGCCGCAGCTCGTAGCAGATAAAGCAGCGCTCTCCGCCCTCCGGACAGTCCTCCAGCCCTTTCGTCGCCTCGAAAAATTTTTCCGGCTCGTAAGTGCCCTCCAAAAGTGCGATCTGGTTCAGCATTTCAGACCCTTTCGCCTCTTCATTCAGCGTGCTCACCAGACGTTTTAATTCCTCCACTCGATGCCGGTATTCCTCCAAAAAGCTGATGTTTGGATTGTAATAAAATACCGTCACGTCGAAATACTGCCGCAAATATTCCAGACAATAGCTGGAGCACGGCGCACAGCAGCTGTGCAAAAACAGCCGCCGGTGATGATCCGGAAGCTTATCGATCAGGTGTTCCAGTTCTTTTTGATAGTTAATTTTGTTCATTTCTCCTCTTATTCACATGCAAAAAAATTTTATATTTTAACCATTTTCTTCTGCATCGGGATCTTCTGATTTACTTTTCCTCGTTTTTCCTGCCGAACTTTTTTACATACTCCTGCGCTTCTGCCAGAGAAATGTTCAGCTTTTTCTGTAATCTTGCAAGAATCTCTTCTTCTGAAATCCCAAATTCATATCCAGTCTCAATAATTCCTTTGGCTTCTCCTTTTGCTTCTCCTTCTGCTATCCCCTCACGCCTCGTCTCTTCAAACACGGTGCACATATCAGCATCTCCTTTCCTGGCAATTTTATTATAATCTATTTTACAGTTTGCCGCGCCCGCAGCAGCCATAATCACTGTCTTTTCCACTCGATGCTCTCTGGCGTAGTTTATCGCCCGATCTCTTGTTTCCTGAAGCTTTCCATTCCGATCCAACAGAATACCGAGCAGATTAAACAGATCCCGGTTGTTGATATTATGCAGCTTCAGATCATTTTTTCTCGCTTCCACGAGGTGCATCCGGTAATCATTGACAAATGGCTTCATTTCCTCTGAAATATGCAGCATCCCATGCAGAGACACCGCACCGTCCCACGGCTTTTCCCCATAATAAACAACAACTGTTATAACAGGAACCAGCCGATCATCCTTTTTCATTTTTGACAGATATTCCTCTTCTGTCAAGCTCTTTGCTGTTTTATACTTTGCCGCATTGTCCACATATTGCTTCTGATAAGCTGCATAATCATACCCCATTACCCGCATGGGCATCGCATAATGAATATGCTCCTGTCCTTCCATTCCCAGTATAACAAATTCCACGCCATATACGGTAGACTTTTTTCGAATTTTGACCGTATCTCTCGACGCTCCGATGCTTTCCGCATATTCTTTATGCTCCAAAACGGAGGATTCTTCCGTATCCAAATCCTCCAGTTCTTTCGGTTTGATGACCTGCTTTCCATCAAACAGCACTGCGTTGAAAAAATCAGCAAACTGTTCCTTATTGCGCCAATAATTCTTTACGATAATATCCGGTTTTAATGCCTGCTTTTCTTTTCCCATACAGTGTCTCCTTTATCAACAATAGAATGCACGCTCTGCGAGCATTCTATTGTCATGAATAAAATTCTCCCACAAAATCGCATTGTACCATAATAGTCCTATCTTCGTACTACCTTAAAAGGTACTACCCCATAACCACGAAGACCCCACAGAAGAGATTTCTCCCTTCTGTGAGGTCTTCGAAATTATTCATGACAATAGAATGCTCGCAGAGCGTGCATTCTATTGTTGCTTACAGCCTTTTACTTAAAGTATGCCACACCGGACTCGAAGATCTTCAGATCCTGTTCGCCGTAGATATTCTGTGCAACGCTTCTGTCGCGGCGCTCGGAGTGCGCCATTTTGCCCAGGATACGTCCATCCGGAGAGGTGATGCCTTCGATCGCGCTGTAGGATCCATTGATATTCCATTCTTCATCCATGGAAATCCTTCCTTCCGGATCGGAATACTGGGTTGCTACCTGTCCGTTTGCAAACAGCTTATCAATCCACTCCTTCGGAGCTACGAAACGTCCCTCACCGTGGGATGCCGGATTGACATATACTTTTCCAAGCTCAGCGCCCTGCAGCCAGGGAGACTTATTGGAAACCACCTTTGTGTATACCATCTTGGAGATGTGGCGGTTGATCGTATTAAAGGTCAGGGTCGGAGAATCGTCCTTCTGTCCGACGATTTCGCCGTAAGGAACCAGACCGAGCTTAATTAACGCCTGGAATCCATTACAGATACCAAGGCATAAGCCATCTCTTTCCTTCAGAAGCTTCATAACCTCTTCTTTGATCTTCTCGTTCTGGAATGCAGTTGCGAAGAACTTTGCGGAGCCATCCGGCTCGTCGCCTGCGGAGAAGCCACCGGGGAACATGATGATCTGAGCCTGGCTGATCTCTTTTGCAAACGCATCGACGGAAGAACGGATGTCCTCTGCGCTCAGGTTTCTGAATACATGGGTTACAACCTGTGCACCTGCGCGTTCAAATGCTTTTGTGCTGTCGTATTCACAGTTCGTGCCGGGGAATACCGGGATGAATACGGTAGGCTTCGCTACTTTATTCTTGCATACATAAATGTGATTCGTCTCATACAGACCGGTTTCTACTGCGTCCGTGTCCTTGACTGCCTTTGTAGGGAATACCTTTTCCAGAGGCTTCTTCCACGCATCCAGCGCCTCTTTTTCGGAAAGGGTCATGTTTCCATAGGTAAATACCGGCTCTGCCGTTACCGTGCCGAGCAGCGTATAAGCAACATCCATATCCGCCAGACGGTCTGCCGGAACTTCTGCCACCAGATCGCCAAGGCCGTTTGTAAACAGCTCCTCTGCAGAAACTGTTTCCTCAATTGCAACGCCAAGTCCGTTACCGAATGCCATGCGGGACAGGGCTGCTGCCACACCATAGCTGTCCAGTGCATATGCGGAAACGATCACGCCCTTGCCCATCAGCTCGGTAATCTTTGCATACAGTGCCATTACCTGCTCATAATCCGGCAGATCGTAAGCATCCTTCTGAATGGAGAAACGGACCAGACGGTTTCCAGCCTGTTTTAATTCCGGGCTGATAACATCTTTTTCCTTTGCAACATCCACAGCGAAAGAAACCAGCGTCGGAGGTACGTCAATATCGTTAAAGGTTCCGGACATGGAATCCTTACCGCCGATGGACGGAAGTCCGAATCCCATCTGCGCGTCATAAGCGCCCAGCAGCGCCGCAAAAGGCTGGCTCCAACGTTCGGGATCCTGGGTCATGCGGCGGAAATATTCCTGGAAGGTAAAGCGGATTCCGGAGAAATCGCCGCCTGCCGCTACGATTCTTGCCATGGATTCCACAACCGCGTAAATTGCGCCGTGGTAAGGGCTCCAGGAGGACAGATACGGATCAAAGCCGTATGCCATCATCGTTACCGTATCGGTCTTTCCTTTCAGGACCGGAAGTTTGGCAACCATCGCCTGGGTCTCGGTCAGCTGATACTTACCGCCGTAAGGCATCAGCACGCTGCCTGCGCCGATGGAGGAGTCGAACATTTCCACAAGACCCTTCTGGGAGCAGACATTTAAATCCGACAGCAGCGCTTTCCATGCCTTTTTCAGATCGCCGGCTTTTACGGCTTTCTTTACAGCAGGAACTGCATACTGCTCAAAATAGTTATCTTCTTTCGACGGAACATCTACAAAAACATCGGTTTCCTGGTGTGCTCCGTTGGTATCCAGAAATGCTCTGGACAGGTTTACAATGCTCTTGCCGCGCCAGTTTAAAACCAGACGGGGTTCTTTGGTTACAACCGCAACCGGAACTGCCTCCAGGTTCTCTTCTGCCGCATAGCCTAAGAAGGTATCAACGTCTTTCGGAGAAACAACGACTGCCATTCTCTCCTGAGATTCGGAGATTGCAAGCTCTGTGCCATCCAGACCGGCATACTTCTTGGGAACCTTATCCAGATCAACGGTCAGGCCATCTGCCAGCTCGCCGATGGCAACAGAAACGCCGCCTGCGCCGAAGTCGTTACACTTTTTAATCAGACGGGAAACTTCTTCTCTGCGGAACAGTCTCTGAATCTTTCTTTCGGTCGGGGCGTTACCCTTCTGCACCTCAGCACCGCAGGTTTCGATACTCTTTTCCGTATGCACCTTGGAGGAACCGGTTGCGCCGCCGCAGCCATCGCGTCCGGTACGTCCGCCCAACAGGATGATGATATCGTCCGGATCGGAGTTTTCACGGATGACGTTGCGTCTCGGAGCCGCACCCATAACCGCGCCGATCTCCATACGCTTTGCAACATAATCAGGATGATAAATTTCTTTTACATAACCGGTCGCAAGGCCGATCTGGTTGCCGTAGGAAGAGTAACCGGATGCTGCACCGCGCACCAGCTTTTTCTGGGAAAGCTTTCCCTTTAAGGTGTCCGCAACCGGAACGGTAGGATCCGCTGCACCGGTCACGCGCATTGCCTGATATACATAACCTCTGCCGGAAAGCGGGTCGCGGATTGCGCCGCCCAGACAGGTTGCCGCACCGCCGAAGGGTTCGATTTCGGTCGGGTGGTTGTGGGTTTCATTTTTGAAAAATACGAGCCATTCCTCGGTGACAGGACCATCGCCGTAGTCCATTTCAACGGGAACGATAACGGAACAGGCGTTGATTTCATCGGACTGCTCCATATCCTCCAGCTTGCCCTCTTTTTTGAGCTTACGCATCGCCATCAGTGCAAGATCCATCAGGCAGACAAACTTATCCGGACGGTCTTTAAAGATCTCTGCACGGGCATCCAGATAGCTCTGGTAGGTTTTTTCCATCGGTTCCCGGTAAAAACCATCTCCGAATGCGACATTTTTCAGTTCGGTGGAAAACGTCGTATGACGGCAGTGGTCGGACCAGTAGGTATCCAGCACACGGATCTCCGTCATGGAAGGATCTCTCTTTTCCTCGCCTGCAAAATACTTCTGGATATGCTTGAAATCCTGCAGGGTCATCGCAAGACCAAGAGAATCGTACAGCTGTTTTAATCCGTCTGTATCCAGCGTAGTAAAGCCGTCTAAAATCCTGACATCTGCGGGCTCTGCAAACTCGGTTACGAGTGTCTTTGGCTTTTCCATACCGGTCTCTCTGGAATCCACCGGGTTAATGCAGTAAGCCTTGATCTTGTCAAATTCTTCGTCTGTCAGATCTCCTGTAATCAAATAAGTAACTGCGGTACGGATAATCGGCTGCTCCTCCGCTTTTAAAAACTGAACGCACTGTACGGCAGAATCTGCACGCTGGTCAAACTGTCCCGGCAGATATTCAACGCTGAATACGCGTCCGTTTGCAGGGATTTCGATCGTCTCGCGATACAGAATATCCACGGGCGGCTCGGAAAAAACAGTACGGCATGCCTGTTCAAAAACCTCATCACTGATATTTTCCACATCATAACGAATGAACATCCGGACATCTTCGATCCCTGACATATTCAGATAACCGATCAGATCCTCCTTCAGTTCCTGTGCCTTAACCGCGTAACCGGTCTTCTTTTCCACATAGATCCGTCTTACGTTTTCCATTTGTCCTCCTTTTGCCGCACAGGCGGCATTTTACGTTTCCAGCTCAGTCTTACCAATTCTATCACAAAATTTCTTTTCATGGTAGCAAAAGTGTCGATTCTGCTCAAGTATCGTCGGCATTACTATTTTCGGACAGAATTTTTGTTTTCGTGTGTGCATCTTTTTCATGCAGCGGCCGCGGCAGATCCCAACAGTAATGTGTCGCAAGCACCCGGATCACAATCACCACCGCAGTTCCTGCTGCCAGCGCCAGATACAGATGGATATGGATCAAAAGTACACACACCAGTGCGCCCGCAAAAGCCGCCATCGCATAGATATGCTTATACAGGATAAACGGCATCGTATCCGCTAAAATATCCCGGATCAGACCGCCTCCGATACCTGTCATCATGCCCAAAAATACTAAAAAGAAGATCCCGTCATAGCCCTCGCCGTGTGCGGTATATACGCCGAGGACAGTAAAAATCCCAAGTCCAACCGCATCACAGTAATTCATAACCTGCTCATAAATCGTCAGATAACGGCTCGTCATGATCTCCTGCTTTCCATAGACAAGTAAAAATAAAAGAGCGGAAGTTCCCAACGCCACCAGCGCATAAACCGGATCCCGGAATGCTCCCGGCGGCGTCCGCCCCAGGATAATATCCCGGACAATGCCGCCTCCGACTGCAACACACAGTCCCAGCACCAGTACCCCGAACAGATCCAGATTTTTGCGGATACCCAGCATTGCCCCGGACGATGCAAAAGCGATCGTCCCGATGATCTCCGCCGTAAAAATAATCGGATTTTCCATGTTCTCCTGTCCCCAGTTCCTTTTTGTTAATACAATAGAATACACGCTCTGCGAGATTCTATTGTCATGAACAATAGAATGCATGCTCTGCGAGTATTCTATTGTCATGAATTATGGCAGGCCGTATTCAGCCGAATGGGCGTATTCTGCTGCTTTATAGTATCCTGCGCCGCACTGCAGACGGAGCCACCCCATATTTTTTCTTGAATAGCTTGCTGAAATGATAGGCATCCTCATAGCCGACCTGCGCCGCGATTTCCTGAATGCTCATTTCCAGATTCTGCGTCAGCAGGTTATAGGCCTTGGTCAGACGAATATCAATCAGATAATGAATCGGTGTGTTTCCGGTTTCCGCCTTGAAAATCCTGGACACATAAAAGGTGCTCAGATACATATTGCCGGCGATCCGGTCAAGAGAGATTTTCTCTGCATAATGATCTTCAAAGTAATCCGTGATCTTCTCCACGAGATATTTCCGGTTCGCGGATTCAAAGGAGCATCCACCTGCCTTCTGCGGCTTACCGGTCTCTTCTTCTTCCCGCAGCAGCAAAAGAAGCATTTGCATGGCATACGTCTTCATCATATAATAGCGCCCGATCCGGCAAAGCTCCTGCTCTGCCTCCATTGCCATACAGAGCTTGGAAAGCTTACGCTGCAGCTCTCCCTCCGTACGAAATACCGGACAATTCCCCGGTAGTGGAAAGTGGTTGCGCCCAAGCCCCGCCAGATTTAAATCTGTCAGCCCCACGTAAAATTCCGCAACCGGCGTTTTATGCTCTCCCGCCAGGCTTTGATGATAGACTCCTTCATTGATGACCAGCAGGTCACCCTCTTTTACTTCATATATCGTATCGCCGATTCTGTGCTTTCCTGTCCCGGATTGGATATAACACAGCTCCAGATGCTCATGGCAGTGATAGTTCGGCTCATCCTCCACACGTGTTCCCTTCCACATAAACAAGAAGGTCGGATTTAACTCCTCCGCAAATACCGTGTTTTCCCGTTCCATATCCACCAGCTTCCTTCCCGGATGCCTGAAATTTATCTTTTATTTTCCTGCAACATCCCACAAAAACATTTAACGTAACTGTTCAGTTTCCTCACAGTTACCATTTAACAACATTTTACATGAAACCTGCAAGATTGTACATTCCAAATAAAATATTTTGCGATACACTTTTTTTATCCATGATCTATCAAAGCCCATGGATACTTTTTTAAGGGAGGAAAAAAGGAAATATGACACCAATGAAATGGTTCTGGGGATTTCTCAGAAAGTACCGCTTCAAGCTTCTGGGCGGCCTGATCCTGACGACTTTCATTTCCGTTCTCGCCATCGTAAACCCTTACGTTTCCGGTATGATCGTAGATGATGTCATTCAGGGCGGTCAGTATGACCTGCTTTGGAAGCTTGTTCTCATCCTGCTTTTAGTTACGCTGGTCCGCGGTGCCCTGCGTTTCTTTTATCAGGTTATTTTCGAAGTATGCTCGCAGGGCGTGCTCTACGACATGCGGGACGTTGTTTACCGCCGCCTTCTGACAGAGGACTTCGCCTTTTACAGCAAGAAAAAAACAGGCGACCTGATGAGCCGTCAAACCGGCGACATGGAAGCAATCCGCCACTTCGTTGCTTACATTATCTATCAGGTTTACGAAAATATCCTGCTGTTCTGCTTTGCGCTCTTCATGATCTTTACGGTAAATGTGAAGCTGGCGCTCTGCATGCTGATCGTTCTGCCCTTTACAGCCATCACCACAGCAAAACAGTCCAAAGAGGTTCGACCGACATTCCAGCGCATCCGCGACTGCTTTTCTTCCCTGAATGCCTTCGTTCAGGAAAATGTCAGCGGCAACCGTGTCGTAAAAGCCTTTGCCAAGGAAGACTTTGAAATTGAAAAATTTAATAAGGAAAACGATGCCTACATGGACGCACAGTTGAACTCCTCAAAGGTCTGGATGAAATACCTTCCGATCTTCGAAGTTCTGGCATATGTCTTAAACGTTGTCCTGATGCTCTACGGCGGCTGGATGGTAATTACCGGAGAAATGACAATCGGTAACCTCGTAACCGTCAACGGTTATCTGTGGATGTTAAACGCTCCGCTGCGTATGGCAGGCTGGTGGGTCAATGATACCCACCGTTTTATCACCTCCGTAGAAAAAATTTACACAACCTATGTGGAAGAGCCTCTTGTAAAAATGCCTCCTGTGCCGGTTTCCCGCAAACATATGGAAGGAAATGTTGAATTTAAAGATGTTTCCTATACGGCAGATGATGAGGATATCGTAAAGGATATCAGCTTTTCTGTGAAAAAAGGACAAACAGTCGGTATTCTCGGTTCCACCGGTGCCGGCAAATCCACCATCATGAACCTGCTGTGCCGTTTTGTCGACGCGACCTCCGGCGAGGTTCTGGTAGATGGTGTAAACGTCAAGGACTGGAACCTTTACGATCTGCGTGACAACATCGGCATGGCAATGCAGGATATCTTTCTTTTTTCTGATACAATTGAAGGGAATATCGCATACGGTCGTCCGAACTGTACATTTGAGGAAATTCACGAAGCTGCTGTCATGGCAGATGCCAACCATTTCATCAAGGCTATGCCCGAAGGCTATGATACCATCGTCGGCGAGCGCGGTGTCGGACTCTCCGGCGGTCAGAAGCAGCGTATTTCCCTTGCACGCGCCCTGTTAAAGAAACCGTCCATCCTGATTCTGGACGATACTACTTCCGCCGTTGATATGGAAACAGAAAGCTATATCCAGCAGCAGCTCGGCAAATTAAACGGCCAGTGCACGATCTTCGTCATCGCCTACCGTATTTCTTCCATTAAAGACGCTGATCAGATCCTGGTTATGGATAACGGCCGGATTATCGAACACGGAACGCATCAGGAGCTGCTTGCAAATGACGGCTACTATGCAAGCGCGTTCCATCATCAGTACGGCGAGCTTCCTTCCAGAGAAGAACAGGAAGAATACCGTCAGGTTACAGCCAACGAAAGGAAGTGAGAACTCATGGCACGAAATAAATATGATGTGGACGAAGTCCTGGAAGATAAATTTGACGTCAATCAGTTAAAACGTCTGCTCGCTTATCTGATTCCTTACCGGAAACGGTTTGTCAGTGTCGGCTTCATGATGCTCTCCGCTTCCGCTTTTACCATGCTGATTCCGCAATTTTTTCAGAAGGTCATGGACGTCTGCATCCCGAACAAGGACATGAAGGGAATCGCATTTTACAGCTTTTTGACACTGCTTGCCGCATTTTACAGTGCCTTCAGCCTTCGCTACAAGATCAAATACACCAACCAGATCGGACAGCAGATCATTCACGACATGCGCTATGACATCTTTGAGCATCTGCAGGAGCTTCCGTTCTCCTACTATGATGACCGCCCCCACGGTAAAATTCAGGTGCGTGTTGTAAACTATGTCAACAGCATCAGCGACCTGCTTTCCAATGGTATCTTAAATACCATCACCGACCTGTGCAATCTGGTGTTTATCATCGTTTTCATGCTGATCTTAAATGTCCGGCTGACGCTTGTATGTCTCTGCGGTCTTCCGATCCTCGCGATCGTTATCGTTGTCATCAAGAAAAAACAGCGTACCGCATGGCAGGTTCAAAGCAATAAGCAGTCCAACTTAAACGCGTACATTGCTGAAAGTATCAACGGGATCCGTGTTACCCAATCCTTCGTCCGGGAAGACGTGAACAGCGGTATTTTCAACAACTTAAGCGGCAGCTACCGGAAATCCTGGATGCGCGCCGTTATGTTCAACTTTACGATGGGTCCCAGCATCGATATCATTTCAATCATTACAACTGCAGCGATCTATGTGCTCGGTGTCAGCTGGATGATCAACGGCGAAACCGGCATTACCGTCGGCGTGCTGGTCGCTTTTACTGCTTATATCGGACGTTTCTGGGCACCGATCAACACGCTGGCTGGCTTTTACAACTCTCTGCTGACCGCGATCTCCTATCTGGAGCGTATTTTTGAAACTATCGACGAGCCGGTTGTGGTCAAAGACCGGGAGGATGCGGTTGAAATGCCTCCGATCCACGGAGATGTTGCCTTCGACCACGTTACCTTCAGCTATGAGCCTGGCGTTCCGATCTTAAAGGATGTTTCCTTCCACGCAAACCAGGGGCAGTCGTTTGCAGTAGTAGGCCCCACCGGTGCCGGCAAAACAACCCTGGTGAATCTGTTGAGCCGCTTCTATAACGTAGATTCCGGGCGGATTTTAATCGATGGCGTCGATATCGCAGGCGTTACCATCCGTTCTCTCCGCAAACAGATGGGTGTCATGATGCAGGACAGTTTCATTTTCTCCGGCACAATCATGGATAACATCCGCTACGGCAACTTCAGCGCTACAGATGAAGAGGTCATCCGGGCTGCAAAAACGGTCTGCGCCCATGACTTCATCATGGAAATGGAAAACGGTTATCAGACACAGGTAAATGAACGGGGAAGCCGTCTGTCCGCCGGACAGCGCCAGCTGATCTCCTTTGCCCGCGCACTTCTGGCTGACCCGAAGATCCTGATCCTGGATGAGGCAACCTCCAGTATCGATACCGAAACAGAGATCATCCTGCAGAAGGGCTTAAATGAACTGCTGAAGGGACGTACCTCTTTCATCATCGCACATCGTCTTTCCACAATTAAAAATTCTTCCTGCATCATGTATGTGGACAAGGGAACGATCCTGGAAAAAGGCACACATGATGAGCTGATGGCCCAAAAAGGAGAATATTACAAGCTCTATATGTCCCAGTATGCATCGCTGATGTGAGCGAAGAGTGCTGGTCGCTAAATTCGACATTGCAGGTGTCTGTGCCTGCGCAAGACGGCTAAATGCTTGAATACCTGTTATTGGAAAAATATCCCCCAGCGCGTCGCGGTTTATATGATAATCGCGGTAACGCTGGGGATGTTTTTTGGGGAAACATTATTTTTTTCTATCTATCTTTATCTTTTTCATTTGGGATAAAATTGCTGTTTTTATGCTCTCATTTAAATATACCGGGTTCAGGTTTCGTTTGAAATAAGCCAAATAAGTTCCTTTTGTTTCTTCTATCAAAAGCGCTGTAAAAAAACGCTCCCAGCTAAAATAGTTCCTGCTTTCCACATATTCAGATGGATTTTTCAAAATCTTCTCCATCGCAGCATTTTTTAATACTCCTGCTGATAAAATCAACCATTCGAATGATTCCGGCAAGTATAATACGATATTTTTTCTGCTCTCCATCAATCGCATAACCCGATCCATTTCAGAACCAAACGCAGCACCATCTGCAATGACAAGAATCTTTTCATTCTTATGCACTTTCAAATAACGGAAAATATTGGATTTCCCATTCAGGGTTTCACACGTCAAACCGTTTTCTCTGCACACTGCGTCAAAAAACTGATATCCCGAATTACTGTCTTCTGTAACAACAGCCTCCGGCTCTATTTCACCTTTCGTTTCATCTAAGTTATATATTCTGTAAAACTCGTGATAGATCTGCTTCAGTGTTCCATATTTTCCAGAAGTCCGGATTCCATAAATTTCTTCCACACTATAGGGCAACGCCGGAAGAGACTCTCTCGACACAATAACATAATAATTATCCGTATTTTGAATGACACCTGCAAATTCTTCTGCTTTTACAAAGGTATTTCCTTCATCGATAAAAACAATACTGTCAGTGATTCCAGCCAATTGTTCTTTCCATAAAGCGCCCTCCAGCACATAACACTTTTTATCACTGATCAACTCTACCGGGCTTCCTAACGGATCATTTTCATGATCCTGTATCATCTCAATCAATGTCGTTTTCCCAGTCGCACTGTCTCCACGAAGTATCGTCAAATTACGCCGTAATTCAAATTCATATTTCTGTCGCTTCGTTGAAACGACAATCCTATGCTTTCCCTTCATACCCTAACTCTCCGTTATACAAATTCTCCTGCTATCGGTACCAGCTCTTCCATCGAATGAACGATCTGATCTGTATTTAAAATGCGAATCTTAAATGGTTTCTTTCCAAAATTCATCAAATGACGCAGATTAATCGTTCGATCCTCCTCTTTTGCTATTTCTAACAGCCACTTTGCGCAGTTGTCGCCGCAGGTAGACGCATTGAACACCTTATCTTTTTCGAATTTAACAAGAATCAAAGTCTTTACCCCACCCGATAATCCAACCGGCGGTATCTTTCCAGAAACGGGACTGTCTATTACCCCGCTGTCCATTACGGTCGATTTGTCCACATCTAGAATCATTTTCTTTACAAAAGGATCTACAATCCATTCATCTTCATAATCATATTTAAAATAACCTGCCGTATTGTAAACAGCTTCTTTCATATCTCCATAAAAAATGTTCAGCATTTCTTGTCCTCTCTTTTTACCATACTAGATTTTTGATATCCCGTAGAGACTTTGATATAAAATTTTAAAATATTGCTTTTTATTTAAATATGATACCTCAAAATACTGGAGGATTTCAATACATCTCATGTTTCTATTAATCCACTTATAGCGCCAATGCAAAAGGGACGGTATAAGCATTTCAATACATCTCATGTTTCTATTAATCAGGTGATGCTGGGCACCTGGGGAGAGCTGTGGATCGAATTTCAATACATCTCATGTTTCTATTAATCCCGGGCGGCAGATCGCAGAGCTGCGGCATATCGATCATTTCAATACATCTCATGTTTCTATTAATCTGTAGTTGAAAGCGAACACGATTGCATTATACGACTATTTCAATACATCTCATGTTTCTATTAATCGGCGGTGCTCCACTGATAAAAATCCCTGTAGACAAATTTCAATACATCTCATGTTTCTATTAATCTATGTGCAGCGTGTCGCCGGATTGCTGTCATTTTTATATTTCAATACATCTCATGTTTCTATTAATCAAAGTGCCTTGGCATCCCTTCCATAGGTTGCAAGGTCATTTCAATACATCTCATGTTTCTATTAATCATAATCTGGGCGCATGGATAACCGGAGAACCGATATTTCAATACATCTCATGTTTCTATTAATCGCAACTTGTCGACCGCATCCTGCGACAGTTTACGCTCATTTCAATACATCTCATGTTTCTATTAATCTCCTTTTCTGTTTTTTTTCCTCCGCCCGGTTCTGTCATTTCAATACATCTCATGTTTCTATTAATCAAATTGCTGTCTGTGATGCCCGCGCTGAACGTTTATTTCAATACATCTCATGTTTCTATTAATCGGAAGATGTGAATCCACTGACAGATGCCGACTGCGATTTCAATACATCTCATGTTTCTATTAATCTAATGCATCACTTAGAATTGCTGAATATGCAAATCATTTCAATACATCTCATGTTTCTATTAATCAGCAGCCGGCGCAGAAAATATCCCTTGGCACACCAGATTTCAATACATCTCATGTTTCTATTAATCCTTGCCCGCACCGAAACTGGGCGATTATGTTACTGATTTCAATACATCTCATGTTTCTATTAATCTCTCCTTTGCCCTATCCTGTCAATATCCTGCTCCAATTTCAATACATCTCATGTTTCTATTAATCCCGGACTCCGTTCGAAATCACAGCCTTTTTATCCTCTGATTTCAATACATCTCATGTTTCTATTAATCCTCTATTATTTTGCAAAAAAAATATAAAAACCATATTTCAATACATCTCATGTTCTTATTCATCTAACAGACAGCCTTGTGCGTAAGTTAAAAAAAGCATTTCAATACATCTCATGTTCTTATTCATCGGATTTACGGATACAGAGACGGCGATCGACGGTCATTTCAATACATCTCATGTTCTTATTCATCTTGCATCTGGAACTGCCACCAAGGATATTTTATTGGCATTTCAATACATCTCATGTTCTTATTCATCCATTTGGATTGCCAGCCACGACAATATACGGAATATTTCAATACATCTCATGTTCTTATTCATCTGCGTCCTTAATATCGATATATCCGAGCAATTCCTGCATTTCAATACATCTCATGTTCTTATTCATCCATAGACACGGACGAGAACCGGAAACGATACAAACATTTCAATACATCTCATGTTCTTATTCATCAATTAACCGCTGTGCGCGTCTGCGGTTGAGGAAAGATTTCAATACATCTCATGTTCTTATTCATCCGCATTTTGCGAATCAAACAGACTGTCTACACAATAATTTCAATACATCTCATGTTCTTATTCATCGTAGTAACGTCAATGAACCAGACGGCGGCGCAGCATTTCAATACATCTCATGTTCTTATTCATCAATCTTGAAGGTATACGATTTTACAGTGTTTGAACATTTCAATACATCTCATGTTTCTATTAATCCAACGCTTTTATCAGCTTTTCCGTTTTTACTATATCTCAAATTCCTTGAAAATACCAGCTTTTTCAAATTTTTCCCAAGTGTAAGTCAAACTTAATAACCATTCCTAATATGCTCATTTTTCCTTATTTCTAAAGGGTTTATAACGGAACACACAAAAAATCACCTGGTAAATCAATTCCCCTATTTTACTTTCAACGATTCTGCTTCTCCTACAGGATCAGAGTTTCGCCCGTTACAATGTCCTTTTTTCCCAAAGTCTCCTCCCCAAAGACATCGTCATTCATCACTTTGATAATACAAATAAAATCTTCATTTTTATCAATTACACGGTTTAACTCAGTTTTCAACTCGATGAGTTTCGATGGTGTTATTTCTCCTCTAAACACAGAAAACTGAAAATGTGACAAATATTTTTTACGGATTTTAAAAACTTTCTGCACCCGTTTTTCATTTACATCATAGAAAACAAAAGCGTAGTTGTACGAAATTTTTCTCATTCTATTTCCCCTCCTCAAGCAAAAACGGGATAAACTCTTTTCCTTCCAAAATAAACTTAATTAACTTATAACAATCCAGTTTTATTGCCGTTCGGTAACTGACTTTTCGCTTTAAAACCGGATGCATAAATACCGATTCCATTCTGCTTTCAAATGCTTCAATAAATATCCTGCGCCCTTCTTCGTTTAGCAGGCAATAATTTACCTTTTTGTCAAAATGTTTTTCTACCTGAATCTTCCGATTATTGATCAGATCAAAAATCGTCCGATATACAATCACCGGTTTAAAAACCTCACTCAAATCAAGACTGAGTGAAAATCTTCCTTCTGATGGTTCATGTAAAAAACTGATTCTCTGATCTAAATGTGTCCGATAGATTGCTGAAATAGTTTTTGTATACAACAATGTGTTTCCGAAGGAAATCAACGCATTGATCGGATTATCCGGTGGACGTTTTACCCGTTTATTCATCATAAAATCTTCTGGAATAAAATACTGAAACGACCCATAAAATTGAATCCATGCCTCCCCTTCATAAGCCATCAGTTCCGGTATGGTTTCGGCTCTTTCAATCTTTTCAGGAAGTTCCTTTTTCAACCAGTCAATCGCAGGTTTTACCTCTTTTTTATCATGCTTATAATAATGATATAACACATAACTGAGATTTTTCCCGATTCCTGTTACAATTGCTTTTGCAATTTGCATCCGCTGCTCTTCGTATGCACGAACCTGTCTAATCAGCAACCGTCCACTGTTATATTGATCCTTGGGATAAAAAGTCCCGGAATATCCGTTATAGTAATTAAAAAAATGAATAACAACATGATTTTGGCTCAAAAAATCCAAAAGTTTTGTATTTACTGTCACTTCATTCAGACAATAAATTTCTTTTGTATTCTCAACCGGAATATAAACATTTTGTCCATTTTTCCGAAAACAAAGTGAATTATCTTTCCGATATAATTCGCCCATTGACATAATATATTTTGTCGTCCCCATATTCTCCCCCTAAATATAACAATATTCATAATATGCGCACTTCTTACATTGTTTTCCATTGATTGGCGGCGGCACCTCTTTTTGCTGCACCAGCATTTCAATCTCGACAATATACTTTTCTAACTGTTCCTCTTCACTTTCTCCTAATTCTACAATCAAAGTTTTCTTGCTTTCCTTATTTTTCTCAATAAACTCCAATTTCCCTTTTCTGATAATCCCCTTTTCCTTTAACTTCTTCAAATAATATAAAAGCTGCCATTTACTTGCTTCCGGGTCAGCATCCGATTTTTTGATTTCTGTCAAATATTCTTTTGTCAGTCTGTCCAGGCGAATATTTTCCAGCTGAATTTCCGTATTTTCATTCTGCGCTTTTTCTTCATGAAGTGCTTTTCCGATCTGAACCTCTTCGCTGTTATCTTCCAGATTAAGACGATTTCCATGCAAATAGCATTGCCGTTTACAATGAAAATAATAATTCATCAATGTACCGTTTACTCGCATATATATCCCCCTTTCTATAAATCTATAAAGTACATATGGTCTCCTTCCAGCTTCTCACGGTCTATTTTCTCATCCTGAAAATATTGCTCTCCATCATAAACGCAGTATAATTCTCCTATCATCTCATTATAAGGAATCTGAATATTCCGTTTAATCTGATACCGGAACAGATTCAGATCACTCTGGCATTCCGATAACTTTACTTTTTTCTCCGAATAATCCATTTGGTAATCAGAAAGCAACTCTTTATAATGCTCCCAGATTTTCCTGCCATCTTTTTCCGTTCCATCTTCCATCACCAGTTTCCGGCACAAAATAATATCTACATGCCAGCAGTCTTCCTCGATCAGTTCCATTCGCTTTTGTATTTTGAGAAAGTCCAGTTTTTTTAGGGATTCTGAAAAGAAATATTCCAAACCATCTTCCGATGTTTTACGATTTTTCATTTCTTTCAAATAATGCATCACCTGTTCATAATAAGTTTGAAATCGCTTTTCTTTTAATACGGTCCGCATCTCTTCATTTCCCAGTGTAAGGGACTTTTCCATCCGATAATCGTCTCTGTAAATTTTCTCCGCCTGATCTAAGTTAAAAAAATACACAATTCCAGGAATTCCGTTTTTGATTCTGGATCTTGCAATTCTTCCAAGAAACTGCTCTTCGCTGTCCAGTTTCGAAATATCCTTATATCCGATATCCATATCAATATCAACGCCGGCTTCAACTATCTGTGTAGAAATCAAAATTACCTTTTCCCATACATTTTCCCGAATTGGTTTCAAAATCGATTCTCTTTCATAAATCGAATCATCTCCCGTCAACAATTTTAACTGCCATTCTGATTGTTCTCCCAGATCCTCTTTCATTCTATGAAAAAAATCATAAGCTGTCTGTTTTTTGATAAATGTGATCAGTATTTTAGCCCCGCTCTTCTCCCTTAACTGCATATTTTCCAAAACATGCCGCCGCAGCCGATCCAACGTAATTTCTTCCTGCAGCAGTTCATAATTACAGATTACTCTGTTCGCAAATGTCGGGTGAAGCGTATATTTTTCAGGATTACGAATCAGTTTCACTACGTTACATTTTCCATCCACCAGCTGAGATAAATCCGGAAGCGTCGCAGACATAATAATAATTTTCATATTCATCAACTCTGCACAGCTGTTTAAAAATATCATAATTTCTGTCCATATCGCATTCCGGTAACTCTGTATTTCATCCAGTACAACGACGCTGTTCAATAACTGAAAAAAACTCATAATATCTTCTTTTCCCGTTCCGAAAAGTGTACGAAAAAAGGTAACATGGCTGGAAAGAATGAACGGATAATTTAAAAATTGACGATCCAGAAGCGCTTCTTTATAATATTTTTCCGGATCTTCTTCTACGTTTCCCCTTCCTCTGATCGGCGTCAGCGAGTTCACAACTGCAATATCATTTATCGCCTCTGTTTTTCCAAAAATAGTTTCGAGCGTATGTCTGTTTTGTTCCGCCAGCGTATTAAACGGATAGATTTCGAATACTTTATCCGCATGCTCCAAAAATTTCAGACTCAGATTCAATGCCAGATTGCTTTTTCCGCTTCCAGTCGGCGCCTCTACAAAATAAATACAGTCTTCTTCTGCAGCCTTCAGATTTTCTTCTGCTTCCAAAAAGAGCTCATTTCTGAGGATATTGATCTTCTCTTTACCATCCCATTTCTTTCTCGGATAACTTTCTTTTCCATACTTCCGAATCGATTCCATCAGATGCGAACGCTCATAAATCTCCCTGAATTTGGAAGCGTCAGCCTTTCCAAAACAATCCATCTCAAATCCACTGTTAAATTCTGTCGTCGCATAGTAGTCACAGGCTACCAGAATCGAATATTCCAAACGAATAAAAAAATAGTGTACAATATCGTTTTCTGTTCTCCCAAACGCTTTTCTGCACATAAAGTATTGATTTATACTTTTCGCTATCGGGATCTCGTAAAAATAACGCAATTGGGAAAATCCCGGAACCGGTTCTTCTTTCCACTTTCTCAGCAGTTCCTCTGCTTTCAACTGAAAGTTTTTCAGATATGCTTCCATAGATTCGAAATTGCTGTGATGTTTTGCGATTACATAAGACAGTTCCCAAGCAAGTGCAATCAACGCTTTCTTCTGCTCTTTTTCCACTTTATTGAAACCATTTTTAATTTCATATAAATAAAAATCCAGATACAAAAACGCGGATAAAAAAGAATGACTGCTGTCGTCTCCCCAATATTTGGTCGGTATCGTGTTTGGATTCCCCATCTTATTCTTTTGAAAAGCCGGTGTTCCTTTCCCCAAATCATGAAATAGAATCACAGCATCTATCATTTCTTTTACAAGTTTTCCTGCAAAATCATCTTTGTCAAGGCCTAACTTAGTTAAAAATTTTTCTTCTATCTTCAGCAGCTTTCTTTCCTGACTTATCCTGATCCGATACTTCTCACAGCGCGCGATATGTTCCTGTAATAATTCTCTTTTCCCGGAAACAGGATCTCTGTGTGCATAAACCTCCCAATCTCCGTGAAAAATTACACTTAAATTCATCTTTTCCGCTCATTTCTGCGCACGCTTTTTGTGCATATCGAGTTTGTGTCAAGTGCGCGCAGACACAAATCTCGCGATCGAAAAATTTTATTTTTCAATCTTTCCCCTCTTTAGGAAATAAGGCTGCAGTAAAAATTTTTTTTTTCCTGCAGCCTTATTTTCAGTAAAATATGATATTTTTCCCCTGTACCTGAAAGACTGTTTGTTTCGCTTCTTCTACAATTTCATCTGAAAAAGCAAACTTCCGATACTCGTATTGATTCGTTTCTTCTTTCAGCCCTACAGGAAGTGTTTCCCGGTATTTAAAACTGTACGCCTCCAACTCATCCATCAGAAAACTCTCCTCCGGAAATAAGCTGTCGATCCGCTGACCTGCAGGATCTGTTGTTTCCACTTCCACTCTTTCAACCTCCAGAATGTCAGCAGAATGATCATTTTTTCCCAGATAAGGAATATAAATGCTCTGCTTTTTTTCCAGCATTTCGGCCAGTTTTTCGCTTTCTTCGCAGTCGAGCAAAACATAAATCAGCCACTCCGGTTTTTCCAGCCACTGCTCCTGAACAATCAGGTTCCCGCCCTGTTCAAGGGAGCCAATCGAATTGTTGAACGTCTGCACTTTTTTCAGAAAAATCCCATTTTTTACACATGGAATTACTGACACCTTTAACGCTTGCAACCGCTCATAAAATTCCGGAAATCGATCCTCTTTCTGCATCTGCTGATAGCCGTCATACCCCAATATCGCTCCAAATATACCGAGCAATGCAACTTTATGAATCTGAGCATAAGTAAAATAATAATAACTGTTTACTGCCGGTATTTTAAAAAAAGCATGTTTCCCTTTCAGACGGAATTTCAGTGCCTGCATCAAACCACCTCTTTTCCGGTAACGATATGAAAGAGCTGACTCTGTTCCGGGATTCCCTCCAGTTTGGTTGTTGCAGGATTATAATAAATTTCAATTTTTTGAATTTTGTCCATAACGTCTCTCAGGATTTTTTCACACTCTGAAAGATTGATTTTATTTTTATCCTCTTCTTTTTCGAATTTGATATATTCTGTTAAATTGGGCAGATATAGGGTTTTGTCCGTTTCAACAAATAAACCAAATTCATTTTCACATCCCTCTTTCGCATTCGTGGAATAAGCCGTCGCTGCAGTCAGTGCGGTCTGCTTAAACAACGTGTAATCCTCCTCCGAATAGCCTGTCGTTGCGCCCAGTTCTTCATATCCCCGATATGCCAGCGGATTGATCACAAACGGATAAAAATAATGCGCTTCCTCACAGCAGATCTTCGTTCCGATCGTAGAATTTTTCTTTTCTTCCTCTGTTTTTGAAGCGGTTCGAAACGGAGATAAGATCGGCTGTTCTACAATTCTTGCATCCTCATAAACATTCATTCCCTGCCCAAACTGAACTGCTCCGGTAATAGAAATATTGTTATCTGCTTCTGCAAATGTCGCGCCAAAATTTTTGACATCGACTGCCTGAAATAACTTTTGCAATACTTCCGGCGTTTTCTCATTTTTCAGATCTTTTACCTGAAAAATATATTCATATCGTTCTTTTAATGTTCTCGGAAGCAGCTCCTGCTTCTTTCCATCCAGTTTCATGGATTTTATATACAAAACCGGATATCCCTGTTCTTCCCACATCTTTTTCATCGGATACTTAAACGCTTTATCGCTCCCGAAAATCTCATTTCCTGCTGTCCGTTTCGGATATCCGGAAAAATCTGCATTCCAGTTCGCCATCAATGCTGCAACACCCAATACACCATAAACTCTTTTCTTCATTTCTTTTCTCCCCCGTTTTCCTGCGCAACTGCTTTTTCACTCTTCTCATAAATCAGACTGGAATCCATAAATCCAGCCACCACCATTTCCTGATGGATCACAAACTTGTCCGTCACTCCCATAATATGCCCAATCAGCTGAACAGCCTTTCCATACTTTGGATCAAAACGTTCCACCTTGTAATTGTACTTTCGGAAAAGATCATACAATCTCGATTTTACAATGTCCGACGTTTTCACTTCCAAAATACTATTGAGCCACGAACACGGCTTCGAATTTCCCTGCGATAAATCCAGCAGATATGCCGCCATCTGCCCTGCCGCATAACAAAATTCGTCCTTTGAAGAAAAATCCCATTCTTCTTTTGTTGTTAAATGTTGTTTCAATTCTTTCCTGACCTGATTCATACGTTCTTCCATCCCCCTGTCTTCATGAAAATAATCCAAAAGCGACCATCTGACATTCAGTTGTCTTTTTACAGTTTTTCTGACATCCTCACCATTTTGCCGGAGCGTATTTCGAATCAGCTGCCATGTCATCCGTTCCAAAAATGCTTCCACTCCATTTGTTTGTCCCAACCGGAACCAAGTGAATAACCATCTCCTGTTTTCCAGAAAAATCTGTTCGATTCCGATGTGACCCATATCTAAATCTTTGGCAGTGGTAAAAAAATTTCCGGTCATTCTTCCCTGAAAAAAGCTATGATCTATAATTCCACGAATTTCCCATAATCTGGTATAACTTTTTTCATAGCTGCTCAATCCTTTTTCTTCATCTGTCGCCACATGAAGCAAATTTTTCAATCGAAATATCCGTTCAAGCTCCAGTTCATAATTGCAGACAATGTCCCAATCATGTATTTCCACTTCTTTCCCTTTTTTCAGTCTCAGGTAATATCCTCCCGAAACTGCCGGAGACTCTTCTGTATCCCTGACCGCTTTTATTCTGATCTCGTCATCCGGACAAACATAAACATTGACCTTATCTTTTGCCGCAAAACCGGACAAATAATCAAACAACTGCATCTGAAGCAATGCCTCATCCTGATCCAGAAGATACGGTACAGTTACCTTTCTGGAATAATGATGCAAATATGGTTTTTTGGAATTCATTCCCATATTGTTATTGGGAAGTCCCAGAATTTTTCCATCCTGCTTTCTGTTAAAATCATTGCTGTTATACAGATTGGGAAGCAGATATCGAAGCCCTTCCTGTTGATAAACAGCTCTCGTTTTATCTTCATTTTCCCAGACAAAAAACAACTTACAGTAATCTTTTTTAGAAGAATCAATCCCGTCAAAAACCTGTCTTTCCAACACAATTTTCCGGATTCTTTCCAACAATTCTGAATCGACTTCCCCCAGTTTTTCTTTTACGCTTCCATACAATTCCCGCGTTTTTCCCTTTTTATATTTTTTCTCCGGACTTTTCAAAACATCAAAATATCCGTTTATCACCTCGTCCGTCAGTTTTTCTCCTGAAATACTGTCTTTTTTTACAAAAAAGGATAAATACTGATTGGAATGGATCACCTTTTTGGAATCCACTGGCTTATTCATATCGATCAGTTTGCTCCAATAATCCAGATAACAGATCAGATCATAATACTTCGACTCACTGCCTGCGATTTTTCCCTCTTTCCGATCGTATTGAATCTCCAGCGTATCTCCAATCCAATACCCACTTTCCGTCAGAAAAAGAAGTCTGTATGTTCCATTTTTCGGCAGATATTCATCCAGAATCAACCGCTCCCCTTTTTCTTCCAACATCGCCTGAAAAGACTCCCGAAGTTCTTCCAGCATCCTTCTCCCCCTTTACAGATATCTGTAATTCATAAAACCGCTTCCACGGCTGCATCGTTCTCCCGCTCCCGTCCCCAACGCCATATACAAAAGCTGCTGACTTCTCGGGTCCTGTGTTGCCGTCAGACTGATTTTATCGCCTAACAATGTAATTCCTTTATACGGGACTTTTACCGGCTTCGTGTTTGAAAACTCCAGCATCTGATATAGTTCAAAATCCTCGTCCAGTTTTTCCCCCGTCAGGCTGTAATACTTTTTCAGCAAATTCTCTTTCAGCTGTCTTTCAAACGCATCTACGGAATGATTCCACCGCCAGTACTCCCCTTCTGTCCGTATAATCACCGGCGTCAAACTGTAGATCCTTTCTAACATTTTCTGGATAACTACACGGATCTCACCGTTTAAAATATGCAGTTTATCCGTCCTGCTTCCCGGAAGCTGATTCAAAAAATACTCCGCCAACTCCGGTTTCACCGTCCTGATCCGTATCGTGTAAAGCTTTCCCGGCAGATAACTTTTATCCGGTTCCGGCTGATACGGTCGATCGAACACATAGAACTTAAATTCCTGCTTTTCATGGAAAACCGCATATTTCTCAGTTTTGCACAGCGCCCGATCGATTACCTGAGCAATCATTTCGGAACTCTTTTCATATGCAGTCTTTTCAAAAAACTGCATTTTGAATGCCAATTCAAATACCAGCATCGCATTCCCCCCATTTCATTTTTAAATCCGGATTTTACACCTTGTGTTTGTGTTCATTGCACAGAATTAAACTCTGTCTATATTTCAAGACTCTTGACGATCCGTCATTGCAATCGCCTGGTTTTTGTTCATCATCTTTTATGATATATATTATAATCTTTTATTTTCCTGTGTCAATATTTTTATACTTTTTCTATTGATGTGTCTATCCCTATTATCTTATATTTCTTACACGATTTCTAATACTGCTCCAAATATCGCTTCAGCTCTGCAAAATCTTCCTTCGATCAACTCCTGCTTATCTTTTGTGAAAAAAACCGACATTTTCTTTCTCCTCTTTTCCTTATCCCTTTCCCATCTTCTGCTCTTCCAACCGATAAAACGTTCCCGTTTTTTCATCATCCATTTCTCGTTTTATAATAACCGCAATATCAATATCACTCTCCGACGTACTTTCATTTCTGGCGACTGAACCATAAAGTATAATTGCCTCAATATCTCCAGAAAAAATATCCAGCAGCCCTTTGATCAAATCTTCTTTCATAAGATCACACAACATGAACTCGCCCCTCCCGCAGCAATTTTCCCATTACTGCAGAAGGGGCGGTCTGTTCTGTTTCTTTTTATTCATGACAATAGAATGCTCGCAGAGCGTGCATTCTATTGTTTGATATACGGCATTTCCGTCATACGCAGGTTCGTGCATCCGTAGGGCTGCAGCAGCACGTCTTTCGCTTCGCTGAGCGCCTTGCGCTTAGTCGGGGAAATAGCGCAAATGCCGCCTTTTTCTTCCCACGGAACCGGAACCATCTTCGCTTTGATCCTGATAGGTGGGTTCTCAATAGAAAACGGAGTGTCTGTGACAGGCTCGAACAACACTTCAAACTCTTCACTGTAAAAGCCATAATTCCACTCAGAATCCGGGAACATCTCATAATCACAGTACGGGAACCTGCGCTCTACGCCGTCCCGCACATATTCGATACGGTTCTCCTTTGCCTTTACGGGCAGGGAGAACAGGAGCGGTCCCCGAACCAGCACTTTTGCATCATAAGGACGATCCTGCAGGACAGTATCAAAGGTCAGCTCCACCGTAACGCATGTTACACCGTCAACCAGAATGTTCTGCTCGAAATAAGTGCCGGGGCAGGCTTTTTTGCCGTTGACTGTTGCTTTCTTTGCAAAGCCGGGAATACGGATCTGCAGACAGATTTCGGCAGGCTTCTCCGAACTCAGTTCAATCACTGCATTGTCACGGAACGGGTACATAGAAACAATATGTACCTGAACAGTTCCGTTGGGTGTTTCCACCTGTGCACAGCAGGGCACAAGGCTCTGTACAACCGGACCGCGTTCATTTTTCATCACTGCGGAAATTGCAAATTTCGGCCATGCCTGATTGAAGTTTGCGGTACAGCAGCCAAAGTGAGGCTCCAGCCCGAACATGTTCGCTTCGTTATTATTGGAATTATACGGATTCTCTGCATCCGGGATTCGCGCTGCCGAAATCTGGTTTGTCATCTGAAGGTACTGATGCGCCCACATATCCGGCGTCGTCGTTGCAGGCATGGAATTGAATGCCTCACGCTCCAGTAAATCCCCCCAGAAGGGATTTCCTCCAATAGAAAGCAGGGTTTCACAGGAATACATCATCTCCGCAACGCTGCAGCACTCGCTGCCCTGGATCGGCGCATCACCGGACAGGCACTCGTCACCGGTAAAATGTCCGGTCGCCATACTGTTGTATTTCATCACCTTTTGATACATGGAAAGAGCGAACTCATCCGGATCTTCCTCTGTCAGACAGGACATCAGTGCACGGCACTTAAATGCCATGGCGGTATTTACCACATGGTTTGTCTGCGTCCAGTATTTCTTCGAAGCAGGCTTTTGGAAATCAAAATAGGTATAAAGCTTTTCGTAATCGATACCATCTGCATCCAGCAGCTCCATCAGCTGCAGAAGCCAGGGCTCCGGTCTGCGCTCATACATCCACAGAATCGGGATCAGACATTCAGACCAGCGTGCTGCCGACCAGTTAAACAGCGTATTTCTTGCAATATGAGGAAGAAGCTGCTTTAACGCGCGGTATACCGCTTCCTCAATCCTTTTATCCCCACTGCAGTCCTGGTACAGCACCAGAACCTTACAGATCAAAAATGCCGCCCAGAGGTCGTAGCGGTCGCGCTCTTCCGGTTCACAGGGGCAGATCCAACCGTCTTCCTTCTGGGCTGCCAGAATCGCATCAATATATCTTTTTGCACGCTTTTTCAGATCTTCATCGTCCAGCAGATATGCCAGCGGGATAAAACCGTCCAGCCAGTACGGTACGCGCTCCCAGCCTTCCTTGTCTCCGCCGATCCATTTACTCTCCCGTATATCCGGCCATACCAGATCCAGATGTCCGCTCAGCCCCTCCGCCTGAATTTCCAGCTGCCGCAAAAGCCAGCCCTCCGGTTTGATCTGCTGCGCAGTAAGCGCGCGATATTTTGCACCTTTCATTTTCTTTCCCTCCCTTTGTATTCTTTTCTTTTTCCTCCGTTATGCTATACTGTCAGTAGAATTCTACCCCTAACTAGCGTGCGCCGTTTTTGCATTTTTGAATTGGCAGGCTGCCTGCGCAATCTTTCGCTTCGGAGGATTTCCTTGATGAATACGGATTACATTTTTCTAAATCCTGCTCCCATGCCTTATCTGACTGACTGCGACTATAAAAAATTTGAACCGAACGAATATCACATCTCCCGGATCGTGGACTTTTTCGTTCTGATTTTTATGCTCCGAGGCAGTCTGCATTTTATCGAAGACGACGTTTCAGTCAGTGTCCAGGAGGGCGAGTGGTATATTCAGCGTAAAAATCTGCTGCAGAACGCAGATCGTCCCAGCCCCGGTGCAGAGTATTATTACTTCCATTTCAAGGCGGATTATACGCAGGATCTGCTCCATCGAATCAAGCTGCCGATCCGCGGAACCTTTTCTGCACCGCTGTTACTTCCGTCCCTGAAAAGGCTCTGCAGTCTGTTTCATCAGGCTCCGCAAAACCCGTTTGATATCCAGAGCGAATTTCTGCGCCTTTCCAACACCCTGTATGAACAGGAGAGCGCCTACACGTTCCTGACGTCCTCTGTCATGCATTTTCTGACCGAGCATGCATCAGAATCCGTCACCGCGCAGACGCTGACAAACCAGTTCCATTATTCCGCCGCCTACATCAATCGACGGCTGAAAGCGGAAATCGGCGTTACCGCCCATACCTATCTGACGATCACTCGACTGCAAAAAGCTTCCCGTCTCCTGGTGCTCACGGAGCGCCCGATCCAGGAAATTGCACAGGACTGCGGATACAGCGACCCATCCCTGTTTTACAAGGCATTTACCCAGTATAACGGTCAAAATCCGTCCCAGTATCGGGAAGAACATCGCTTCCGCAATTAAAATGCAGCTGCAGGATTTATGCTTTTATTATATAAGATTCCTCTTCATTTCCAAAGTTCAAAATCAGCCTTATACATTGCAAAATTGAAACATGCACAACAATAGTGTTCCGAAAAACAAAAACAGACGGACTGCATCGCTACATTTCTATAGCTGTGCAATTCGCCTGCTTTCCATTTTGTCTATAAAAAACGATACCGCTCTTTATTCGTAACTCTGTCCGCCCATTTCTGTGCCGCAGCTACTGCAGTCCGCTTACTCCTGTGCCGCTGCCGCGCTGTCCAGATCCTTCTGTGCAAGCTCCAGATCCCTGCGGATGGAGAGATGCTGAGGACAGACTTTTTCACACTTGCCGCACTTCACGCAGCATTTCGCCTTTTCTTCGTCCTTCAAATCCTTTTCCCATGCCTTTTTTACATGGTCGTAGGTTCCGTAAATGTGGTATTTGTTCCACAGTGCGAAGTTCTGCGGAATATTTACGCCAGCCGGGCACGGCATACAATACCGACAGCCGGTACAGCCATTCTGCACTCTGCTCTGCAGATCTGATACGATTTCAGAAATCATCTTTTCTTCTGCTTCATCCAGCGGCTTAAAGTTCGAGAAGGTCTTCAGGTTATCCTCAACCTGCTCTTCATTCGACATACCGCTCAGGATCACCTTTGCATTGGAATGGCTGCCAACCCAGCGAAATGCCCAGGATGCGATGCTGGCATCTTTATCCATCGCTTTGAACTTTGCATTGATATCATCAGAGAAGTTTGCAAGGCTGCCGCCCTTTACAGGCTCCATGATCACCAGCGGAATTCCAAGCTCTTCTGCCAAAGCGTAGCCTTTATCCCCTGCCTGCTCCTCGGTGTCCATGTAGTTATACTGAATCTGGCAGAAATCCCAGTCACGGCCGCGCAGCACTTCTTCAAATGCCTCGTAGGTATCGTGGAAGGAAAAGCCCAGATAACGGATTTTGCCCTCTGCCTTTAACTGCTCGCAGAACTCCACAATTCCGAGTTCTTTCACTTTATCCCATCTCTCTTTGCTCATTGCGTGCATCAGATAAAAATCGATATGATCTGTGCGCAGGCGCTCCAGCTGTTCTGCAAAAATGCGTTTTGCATCGTCTACACTCTCAATTGCCCAGACAGGCAGCTTTGTTGCCAGATAAAAGGAATTGCGGTCATATTTCTGCAGCACTTTGCCGACAAACGGTTCACTGTCACCATTATGGTACGGATACGCGGTGTCGATGTAATTGACACCTGCTGCGATGGCACGATCCAAAAGCTTCTCTGCTCTCGGCTCATCAATTTTGCCGTCCGGTGTGGCCGGAAAACGCATACAGCCAAAGCCAAGCAGTGATGTTTCGATTCCGAGCTTTTCAAATTTTCTCTTTTCCATGTCTGTTCTCCTTTTCGCTATGAAATGATTGGACTGTCCGTATTCTTCGGCTCTGCCACATCTTTTTCCATCTTCTCCGGTTCTTTTAATTTACCGATTTCATTATGACTCTCGAAGCTCTTTTCGATCTCCTGCAGCTGGTTTGCGTAGCCTAACAGCTCTGTTGTCAGTTCCTCCTTATCCGCCCGTTCTTTTTTATAAGAAATGCGGTGTTCCATACTTGCCCAGAAATCCATCGATAATGTCCGCAGCTGTACTTCTACCGGAAAATATTCCATCCCATCCATGCAATAGACCGGAACGCCGACAATCAGATGATAGCTGCGATATCCATTTGGTTTCGGCGCTTTGATGTAGTCCTGTTCGCGGATCACGATCAGGTCAGCCTGCCGCTTTAAGCTTTTGGCAAGGTTATAAATATCGTCCACAAAGTAACAAATAATACGGACACCGGCGATATCCTGCAGATAGTCCTTAGCGTTGTCTACGGTCGGTTCTTTTCCGCGCCGGATCAACTTTTCTTCCAGGCTCTTTTTCTTCTTAATCCGGTTCTGGATGTAATGAATCGGACGGCTGTCTGACTTACCATAAAGGTTGTGGTTAAGCACATCCAGCCGGGTCAGGAGCATCTGCATCGCATCCGCATAAGGCCTCACAAAATTGTAGTATTCTTCGTCGTTCATAAAACTCCTCATTTCTGAGTGATCTGTTTTTCTGCGTTTCACAATCACCAGTATACAACAATTTTGTCAAAAAATCATGGATTTTAGAAAAGTATTTGTTAAATTTTTATAACATCAAGCGCATCTGATACCAAACGACATTTCCGTGTACCGATTTCGAAACACCCTCGTTGACAAAGCCAAAGTCCTCATAATAATGGAGCAGTTTGTCCTTACAGGTCAGGACAAGCCCTTTGCGCCCTTCTTTTTTTGCCTGCTCAATGGCACAGCGAATCAACTGACCCGCGTAGCCTTTTTTGCGGCATTCGGGAATCGTATTGACGCCAAAAATCATCTGCCACGCACCGTTTTCGTCGTGCAGCGCTGCATTTTCATACATTTCATCTGCCAGATCCGGCGTATCCGTCACCATACCGTCCACAAAGGACACCAGCTTTCCGTTTTTAAACAGCAGCCAGAAATGATTGCCATATGCTGCGATCCGCTCTGCAAATTCTTCCTTCGAAGCCGCCTCTGCCGCCGGAAAGCATTCCGCCTCCACCGCCGCAACACAGTCCAGATCAGATGACGTCGCTGTCCTGATATTCTGATTTGTTTCCATAAAAATCTCCATTCCGCAGGCGCTTTGCGCCGAAGGAATCGCGAGGCGAAGTCCAGTTCGGCTCTGCGATCATAGTTACTTTGTGATGCCTGCGGCACAAACAATAGAATGCACGCTCTGCGAGCATTCTATTGTCATGAATAGCTGTGTGAAAAATAAGCGCCCACGGTTTCTTTACAAAATGTATTTTCTCAACGCACCGGTGAACTCTGCGATTCTCTGCTCCGCCAGTTCCTTCACCGTCACATTTTTCATGCTTTCGACATAGCCCTGCTCCTGACGATACAGCCATCTGGCGTCCTCCGGGCGGATTAAGCCGTAGTGGTTTGCTGCAATCCAGTCCTCATAGTCGATCGGCAGCTCATAGCCGAGCTTTTCTTCCAGAAGCTTCGGAAAATCGATCTGGTCTGCGCGTTCCCGGATACCCTCCCAGAATTCCAGCACCTCTTCCACGTGCTCGTGGATCTCATAGCGTCTTGCGCCACCGTCATAAATGATGCACTTTTCAAACAGCGGGCTGCACATGGACAGCGTCTCCCGGCGAAATTCCGGCGCAACGATGCCGCCCTTCCAGTAAAAGTCCACATCCGGCAGATTGATGCCGGAAACGCCTTTGTCCTGGTAGGTTGCAAAAATTCCTTCATAATATACCGTAATAAAGCCTTCAAATTCCGGCCAGAACTCGCGGATATCGCGGGTCAGGTCTTCTAAAATATCGATCCCCTTTGTACCGCCAATCGTAAAAATGATGATGTTGCGCAGCTTTGCGCCGTGCTCGCGGTAAAAATCTGTCACATAGCGCAGGCAGTGGATCAGCGTCTCGCCGCTTGCGATGATATCACCGATCATCAGCGTGCTGTCCGGCACCATCGTCAGCTTGCTGTATTTGATTTCCAATCCGGCGATTTCTTCGTTTTCAAACACGCGCTCACTGGATAAAAAACTGATGTCATGCACACGGATATGCTCCCGGTAGCAGCTTTCTTCCAACGGATAGTTCAACGCACCCCTAAGGATGGAGAGGATATTTGCCGTCGTCACTTTTTTCTGCTCCTTCAGATAATACAGCATCTGGGAGGTAGAAGAAATCAGGCAGTTATAGACCTCATAGCCTACGATTTCCGGCGTGTTGAGCAGCTTTCTCGTCTCCGCCTCCGAAATAATATAGTATTCATTCAAAAAATCAGCTCCGGTCAGCCGATAACAGGCTACGCCCTGTTCATTAAATTCCGGTGCAATTTTTACATCTTTCCAGTTATTCATCGATTCTTCCTCTTCTACATGTATTTGAAACAGTCACGGACATTTCTTTCTTTGAATATATTAACGGGATTCCCATATACCGTCAAGGCAATTGGACGGATTCCTTTGAAAAACGACAACACAAAACGGCAGCCAGGATAGGAGGGCTGCCGTTTTGTGTTTATATGAGGGGGGAGATAGTGAGTCATTCATCTATCCGTAAAATAGAATACCGAATAAATGTGTCCTCATTATGTCCAGTTCCTAAAAATGTCCTAAAATTTATAAAGGAAAAATAAAATCCGGATGATGAAATTCTTAAGGTTGCAAAAAAACTAAATTTCAACCATTTCCCGAATCGTTCCATCCAATTCTTTCCAGACCGCCTGATTTATTTCCAGAATCATATATCCGCGCCAGCTGTCCTGCTTTGGCAACGACACCGATCCCGGATTCATGCAGCGAATCCCGTTTTTTACCTCATTCATCGGCACATGAGTGTGCCCTTGCAAAAACAGATCGCCCTCCCGAAGCGGCGGCAGCTGCTCTGCCGACGTCAGATGACCATGTGTGGCGTACACCAGTTTCGTTCCAAGGTCGAGCATACAGTAATCCGCCAGAATCGGGAATTCCAACACCATTTGATCCACTTCCGCATCGCAGTTTCCGCGGATGCACAAAATATTATTCTTTTTCGCATTGAGCATGGAGATCACCACCTTCGGGGCATATTCCTCCGGCAGATCGTTGCGCGGACCATGATACAAAAGATCTCCCAGCAAAAGCAGCCGATCCGCCTCTTCCCGTTCATATGCGTCAAGCAGCTCCCTGCAATACTTTGCAGAGCCGTGTATATCTGATGCAACCATCCATTTCATCTTTCAGATTCCTCATTTCGTAAAAAATCAAATGCGAGCCGCGCTCAGCTCTCGAACAGTCCGGTCGTATCCAGACTGATATCGCAGGTTTTTTCCACGCCGGCTTTCCAGAAATAACGCTCTTCCAACGGAATCCAGATCCGTTCAAACATTTCCTCCCGCTCTTCTCCGTTTCTTTTCCGAATCCGTTCCAGCTGTTCCTGTCGGTCAACCGTCAGAAAAATGCGCAGGTCATAGCTTCTGCGCAGTCTCGGATGACAGGCATAGGAACCCTCGATGATCGTCACCTTTTTCGGAGAAACTATTACCTCGGGCAAAAAACAGACCGCGTGCGCGTCATAGGGGCGATAGGAGAATGCCTCTCCTGTGAGCATTGGCTGCAGCACCTCTGTTTCAAACCGCTCATAGTCCACATTTCCACCAGGCTCCCGCAGGCGCTTGGTCGTGCGCTGATGGGGCTGAAGATAAAAATCATCCATGTGGATCACGTTGCAGTCCAGCTGCTTTTGCAGATCTTTTGCCAGTGTGCTTTTTCCGGAAGCACAGCGTCCGTCGATCGCCACAAGCAGCGGCTTGTCCTGCCTCACCTGCTGCCGCAGTTTTTCTTCCAGCAGCACCATTACCGTCGTTATAGGGGTAGTTGTTCTGGTTTCCATAGGTCTCCTCGTTTCCGGGTCATCGTTGAAATCACAATTGAAATTACGTTTCCCTTTTGATTGTATCACAAACAGAATCTCTCACGCAATCTGAATCGCGATCTTAATCACGCCGTACCTGCTGCAATCGTGCCCCACCGTTCTTTATTATGCAAAAAATTGAAAACCTAGGACCACGATCCCCAAAACGACTAAAATCACACCGGTCGCACGGTTTAAGGTCTTCGGCGTTGCCTTGTTGGCAAAAACAGCCGCAATCCGTGCCCACAGCAGCGTAAATACCATACACAGGATCAGCACCGTCCAGTCAGGCGCACCGCCGATGGCGAAATGCGAAACCGATCCGGTAAATGCCGTAAACGCCATGATAAATACGCTGGTTCCAACTGCAGTTTTTAATTCATAACCCAGCACGGAGGTCAGAATCAACAGCATCATCATGCCGCCGCCAGCGCCGACAAAGCCGCAGATAAAGCCGATCAGCAGCCCGCAGACGATCGATTGTACCGCACGTTTTTTCGCAGAAACGCCCTGCATTGCCTCCTTGGTTGTCATAACCGGGCGTACAATGAATTTAATTCCGAGCAAAAGCGTCATAAACACAGAAAAGCTGCCCATCGTCCGGGAAGGAACCAGACTGGAAACATAGCTGCCAACCACGGTAAATGTCAGCACGCTTACCATCATAATCAGTCCGTTTCGGATATCCAGATTTTTATTTTTTCCATAGGTATAAGCGGAAACCGCGCTCGCAAGCACGTCCGACGCCAGCGCGATGCCGACCGCCATATACGGATCCATCCCAAGAAACGTAATCAGAACCGGGCTGATGACCGCCGCTGCGCTCATCCCCGCAAAGCCGGTACCAAGCCCTGCGCCCATTCCCGCAAAAAATGTAACCAATATTGTAATCAGTAACTGCATCTTATCTTTCGTCTCCTTTTATAATCTGATCCAGATTTTTTTCCATCTGTGAAAAATATATCGCCAGCTTTTTCTGGTCTTCGTCACTCAAGCCCGCCATCAGCCGCTCTGCAAACTCCTGCTGCAGCTCTCTGCCCCGTTTCTGAACCGGCAGCGCCTTTTGCGTACAAATCAGCTCCGTTTTGCGGCGATCCTTTTCCACCGCCTGCCGCTCAATATAGCCGTCCTGCACCAGCTTTTCCACATTTACCGAAACCAGGTTCGCCTTGATGTTGCGGATTTCCACAATATCGCGTGCCGTTTTATACTCCGGGTTGTTGTACAAAAACATCAGGATATCAAAGGCGGTCTGCGGCAGCTTCATTTCCTGGCACAGCGGTCTGCATACCGCCGTATAGGCAAGGGCCATTTTTCTGGCAAACTCGATTTTCAGATTCATCCGTCGACTCTCCTTCCTTAATTGTTTCATTTTTGAACTATTCACTTTTGAAGTAATTATACTTCTTTTTCCAGAAGCGTCAAGGGGGTTTTGGAAGAAAGGCGGAAAAAAGAGCGCACTTCGCAGGAGTCTCCGATATAAAAAAGAATGTGCCTTGGCACATTCTCGCGCCGAGGCGCGGTTGCCTCGGCAACC
>OGZW01000222.1_pt1 | contig 41325 bp, 38 predicted proteins | sample 1577001 | NCBI WGS metagenome assembly OGZW01 (sample SAMEA3541519, study PRJEB24748) | human gut metagenome | biome: human gut; feature: human-associated habitat; material: faeces | place: China | collected 2012 | reverse complement strand
CAGCAAGAGGCTGCTAACTTAAAAGTAATCTGTGAAAACAGCCGGCAGTCCCGGATTGTACTGGTATTCAATGTTCGGAACACCCTTACCGGTGTTGTTGCCAGGATTATGACGGGTTAACGGATCAACGATACTCGGACGAAGGTAGCCCTTTTTGGTGGCTTCACCGAGCGCCTCAGCAATCGTGTCTTTTGCGAAAGACGGGAAGTTGTCATCGCCGTAGGAAATCCAGGTGGTCGGATATCCAGGGGACTGGCAGACTGCCTTGTCCTGTGCTTTTGCGATATCCAGATTCTCCAGCATGGAAGAAAGCATACTCTTCGCGGTTTCATTGGTTTCGCGATCCAGAGCAGCCTGAACCAGTGCCTTTACATCAGCTGAAATTTCGGTTACGGCTCTGATGCAGGCATCATGCATGGCTTCTTTCATCAATTCTTTTTCCATAATAAAAACCTCCTTAAATGGTATTGGGTTTATGATAATTGAAATACTTTGTTGATATCATCGAATGTTTCCAGGTTATGCAGGTTGTCTAACAGGCGGGTAACCACGTCGGCACCAAGCATATCCTCCGTCAGCAGGCGGAATTTGCGGTCAGCCATAGCCCAGTCGAATGGATTCTTGAAGTCACCGATCGGGTAGTCTACCTGATCCGTGATAATCTCGCCGCTCTTCATGGTGATGGTGAGCTTGTGGGACCACTGGTTCGGATCCTGATGGAACTCATCGTCCAGCTTCGGGCTGACATTGACCTTGATCTTGGACATCAGGTCTTTGATCTTTGGATTGTTAATGTTTTCGATGGTAAATACCCGGTCGCTTAAATCCCGTAAAATGATGGCAGCGGCAATGCAGAACTGAACGCTGAATTTCGCTGCGTACGGATTTTCCGGATATGGATTGTTGGTAGTCTGTACCGCGGTGCTGTAGGTATCATCCGTGATGGATACGATATCGTCCGGATTGATGTCATGTGCCGCAAGGATCTTCTCAACACAGTAGTCCGCGGAATGGGTATGGCGTGGTTTATTATTCTACATCAGGAAGAAATTCGCAGCCGGGCTACGAGAGGGTGGATTTTGATACTCTGCTTGCCACGTCTGATATCGTGTCGGTGCATGCACCGCTCACAGATGACACACTTGGTCTGATGGACAAGGCTGCGTTTGAAAAGATGAAAAAATCTGCGATATTTTTAAATCTTGGCAGAGGTCCTATAGTGAATGAAGCGGATCTGGCACAGGCGCTTATGGATGGAGAGCTGGCAGCGGCAGGTCTTGATGTGCTGGCGCAGGAGCCTATGAGTGAGGACAATCCGCTCCGTGCGATAAAGGATTCAAACAAGCTGATTATCACACCGCATATTGCGTGGGCAAGCGTTGAGGCAAGAACAAATCTGATGCACATTATATACAGTCAAATTGAGGACTTCTTTGCTAATTAGGAAATATTTTTAAAATCAAATCGCAACATTTAGAGAAAGCATTAACAGGAAGCATTAAGAGGAAGCATTAAGAAGCAATATTAAGAGGCAATATGAAGAGGCAGAAATGAGCATCAAATTTGAGATAACAAAACAAAACAACATACATTTTGGAATTGCAGCAGCAGCGGCCGCGCTGGTAGGTTACTATACATCGGCAAGCTGGTGGGTGATTCTTTTGTTTGCGGCAGTATATTTTGGACTTGTAAATGTGAAGCTTGAGCTTCCGGTGAAGCTGTCGTGGCTTTGGGCTGCGATACTGCTTGTCATCGGAGCGATACTATCTGTTTTTTCGGTGCAGTATGTGCTGCTGACAGATGAGGACTTTGTGAAAACCACCGATATGGTATGCGTGGTGAATATGGTTCTGGCGCTCGCCATATATCTGGTAATACTTTTTATCACAAACAACACGAGGCTGACATGTACCATAGCATCAATTGCCATTCTTGCGTTTGGGTTTATAGATTATTTTGTCTATGAATTCCGTGGCAATGAGTTTACGTATGCGGATTTGAAGTCAGCGGGAACAGGACTTTCTGTCGTGACAAAATACAAATTCGTCATAGACTACAAGTTTTTGTATGTGATTCTGGCGGCTGTTTTGTATATCATGCTGGTAAGGCGTATAGAAGTGCAGTTTGAGTCGGCTATCCATATGAGGATTATTTCGATTCTTCTCACAATAATATGTGTGCTGTATGTCATCATGAATTCCATGTCACTGAACACCGAGACCTGGGAGAAAAAGGGCACGTACAGAAACGGCTATCTGCTGAACTTTGTGCTCGGCATAAGGGACAGCTTTGTGAAGGCACCTGATGGCTACAGCAAGGCAGCAGTTGACAAGATAGCGGGCAATTTCAAGGAAACTGACAGCTCATATTCGCAGTCTGATGCGAAAAATCCGACAATCATTGTTATCATGAATGAGTCGTTTGCGGATTTGTCGGTGGTGGGAGATTTTGAGACCAACACGCAGGTCACGCCGTTTATGGATTCTCTGAGTGAAAATACGCTTAAAGGCTATGCTCTTTCGTCCGTGTACGGTGCGAAGACGCCAAACTCTGAGTGGGAATTTGAGACAGGAAACTCGATGGCATTTCTGCCGGACGGCTCGGTGGTTTATCAGCAGTATATAAATGATGACCCGACATCCATAGTCTCAAACCTGAAGAATATAGGCTATACGACGGTTGCGATGCATCCGTACTATGCGACAGGCTGGAGCAGGAACAAGATTTATCCGCATCTGGGCTATGATGAGACTTACTTTATAGATGATTTTGACCAGACAAAGATACTCAGGGAATATATCACTGACCAGGAGCTCTATGATAAGATCATTGACCGCTACGAGAAAAAGAGCGATGACGAGAAGCTTTACATCATGGGTGTCACGATGCAAAACCATGGTGGCTACGGTGAGAGATATGACAACTTCAACCAGGAGGTTTACAAGGTTGGAGCGTCATACACCGATGCGAACCAGTATCTGTCGCTTTTGAATGAGAGTGACAAGGCGCTCGAAAATCTCATCACATACTTTAAGGGTGTGGATGATCCGGTAGAGATTGTGTTTTTTGGAGACCACCAGCCGGGGCTGTGCAATGATTTTATCAAGCTCTTAAATGGCAAGGGCAATTCCGGACTTACGGAGCAGGAGCTTGAGAATCTGTACAAGGTGCCGTTTTTCATATGGACCAATTACGAGACGGATGCACAGAAAGTTGATGTGACGAGCCTCAACTACCTGTCCACACTGACGCTTGAGAGAGCCAACATAGATCTGCCGGCATACAACCGATTCCTCGCAGAGCTGATGGAGAAGATTCCGGCCATAAATTCAAGGGGCTATTATTCGAAAAAGAATGAGTGTTTTATGCATGTGGATGACGCAACAGGAGACGAGGCAAAATGGATAAAGGCATACAATATCCTGCAGTACAATTCGATGTTTGACGAGAAGGACAGAAGTTCGCTGCTGTTTCCGTACCTGAAATAATGTGATGATTTGAAGCAGCCATAAATACACATATGAGAAAATGAATTAGTATAACTATTCAGGGAGCTAATAATGAAGCTAAGTGATTTATTACAATTTGATAACATAATTGTGCAATGTCATGATAATCCGGACGCAGATGCACTGGCAAGCGGCTTTGGAGTCTATGAATACCTGAGGATGAATGGAAAAAGTCCCAGACTTGTATACGGAGGCAGGAATATCATACACAAGAGCAATCTGGTGCTTATGGTAGACAGTCTTGGCATACCGATAGAGCATGTGGATTTTTTAGACAATCCGCAGCTGCTTGTGACTGTCGATTGTCAGTACGGTGGTGGGAATGTCACATTTTTCAAGGCAGAAAATGTAGCTGTCATAGATCACCACAGAGTATCGGGAGAGCTTCCTGCTATGAACCGTGTCATGAGCTATATGGGCTCATGTGCGACAATTGTGTGGGATATGCTGCGTGAGGAGGGCGTAGAGATAAATCGAAACCTGGCAACAGCACTGTATTATGGACTTTACACCGACACCGGAGAATTTACCGAGATAACACATTCGCTTGATAGGGATCTGCGCGATGAGGCGGATTTTGACAACACTATAGTGGCCAAATTCCGAAATGCCAATATGTCACTTGAGGAGCTGGACATAGCCGCAACAGCATTGCTGGGGCGCGATTATATAGAGGAATATCGTCTGGCGATCGTAAAGGCAGGGCCATGTGACCCGAATGTACTCGGTATCATAAGCGATTTTGTGCTGGAGGTGGATGCTATTGACATATGTATGGTATTTTCAGTGATTAAGAATGGAGTGAAGCTTTCGTTTAGAAGCTGCATAAAAGAGGTGAGCGCAAGCGAAATGGCGCAGGAAGTGTGCAGGGACATAGGCTCCGGCGGAGGACATTATTACAAGGCCGGTGGATTTATTCCGATGGATCTGCTGATAGACAGCTATAATGTCTACTGCAGAGAAAAAGACGTGACACCAAGATTTCAGTACAGCAGCGATGGTACACACAAACGTCCTTCGGATTCTGCAATCAAATCATTATTGGAAGAGAGGATTTTTGATTATTTAAACGATACAAAGATAATTTACGGAGAAGATTTTGATACGAGTGGCTTCAAAAAAGTGGATTATAAAAAACGCCCGATACCGATGGGATATATCATTGCAAAGGATATACTGCCTGTGGGCTGCTGCATGGGAGTGCGGACAGCTAAGGGGGATATCTCCACACCGGTTGGTGAGGATACGGTAGTCATAATAGGAGAAGACGGCAGTGTACGGATTTTAAATCTGGACAGGCTGAACAAAAGCTTCAGGATATACAAGGACTGGCGGTTTACTGTGAAACAGACAGATTATGTTCCGAAGTTCAAGAATAAGGATACGGAGACTATAGTGGATGGAATGGCATATGCCAGAGTGTGCATACCGGTTGAGGAGGATTTTTCAAGAGCATTTGTGCTAAAGCACAAGGTAAAGCTATTTAAGAATAAGGATGACAGCAGTTATATATCAGGCAGACCTGGAGATATTATGGTTCTGCCAAATGATGATAGGAATGAGGCATATATGATAAGCAAGACAGAATTTGAAAAGACACATATAGCAAAGGGTGAGGAGGAAAACCGTAAAAAAGCGGTCGTTTTCGACCTTGATGGAACACTTCTATACACACTTGAGGATTTAAAAAATGCAACAAACTATGCATTGAAACAAAATGGCATGCCGGAGCGTACACTCGACGAGGTGCGCAGATTTGTGGGAAACGGTGTAAAGCTTCTGATGGAGCGCGCAGTGCCGGACGGAGCAGACAATCCAAAGTTTGAAAAGACATTTTCGGATTTCAAGGAATATTATGAGGCTCATTGCAATGACAATACAGCACCTTATGATGGAATCATGGAGCTTTTAAAGGAGCTTAAATTAAACGGTATAAAGCTTGCTATTGTTTCAAACAAGCTTGACCCGGCGGTAAAGGAGCTCAATCAGCTCTATTTCAAGGAATATATGACATCGGCAGTCGGCGAGATGGAGGAAGAGGGTATACGTAAAAAGCCGGCGCCTGATATGGTGCAGAAGGCACTTAAAGAGCTTCAGGTGAGTGCGGAGGACGCTATCTACGTGGGGGACTCCGATGTGGATATCGCCACAGCGAAAAACTCAGGTCTGGAGTGCGTATCTGTCACATGGGGATTTCGTGATGTAGAGTTTTTGAAGGAGCATGGTGCAACAAATCTGATAGATGAACCGGTCGAATTGTTAAATTACGTATAATCAGGAGAACTTTGATTTATGCTTTCAGAAAAGGGACTATTGATAATTGAAAAGCTGGCAGAGCACAACAATGAGCTTGTCACATCAAAGGCTCTTGCTGCGTCCACAGGTATGTCGGAGCGAAGTGTGAAGACATATCTGAAGGAGGTGGCTGATTTTTGTGAGCAAAACTCTATGACGCTCGACAGAAAGCCGGGCAAAGGCATGAAGCCGTGCTTTAGCGATGCGCAGATAGGAAAGATTCTGGATGTAGCAGGAAGGAGATCGTCAGCAGTATCGCAGAAGAAGCGACAGAACTACATATCGTATATTCTGCTAAGTGGCTGGGATACATACACGTATGCACTTTTTTCGGAGGAGTTAAACGTCAGCAAAAATGTCATCATGGATGATATAAATGAGCTTGACGCAGAGCTTCTGCTCTTTGGCATTAAGGTGCACAGAACGGCGGGCTACGGAATATATGCGACAGGCAGTGAGCTTGATATCAGAAAAGCCATGAGGCATTTCTGCAGATATCCAATCAGTGATAAGCAGGTTATCAAGACCGATGACCACAGGCTTTCAAGACGCGCGGCCGAGGTGATAGCCAATAATTTCAGAAGCGTAAATCTGTCGATGGCGGTTGACATGATACATCATGTGGAGAGACGCTTTGATATCATCTTTACGGATTACACATTTCAGATGCTGGCAGAGTACATAGCCATTGCGCTTTTCAGGGTGGATGTGGAGAAGGAGCTGAAGCCGGATGAGTTAGATTTGTCGAACCGAATGTGTGATGATGCAAGCGATGGGGATGCGGGCACCGAAACAGAGCAGCAGGTACAGAAAAATGGATTCATAATGACAGAGCATGAGAACATGGCAAGGGAGGCAGCAGGCTTTCTGGACAGACATCACGGCATCAGCCTCGCACAGCCTGAAATCATGTATCTGGCAATGCTTTTTTCCTGTGCAGAGGGACAAAACCGCGTTGTCATGTCATGTGAGGAGTCTCTTAGCATAGAGGATGAGATGATAGTGTATCTGTCAAATCTTCTCGCTGCCAATCTGATTGAAAATGAGCTTCTACGTGAGAGCATGCGTAGCTTTTTACCGGGCTCCATTGCGAGGACTCATTTTGGCATAGAGATAGACAATCCATTTCTTTCCGATATCACACAATCGTATGCCAGTCTCTTTACGGTATGTTTTACGGTATCGAGATACTATGAAAAGTACACAGGTGCCATGCCGAGCGAGAATGAGATAGCATTTATTGCATTGCAGGTAGGCGGAGCTCTGCACAGGAATCCTATGACAGTGCGTGCAGTGTTAATCGGTGCAGCAGGCTATGCGACCGGCAGTATAATAGCGGGCAAAATAGAAAACAGGGTGCCGGATGTAAGGATAGTAAGCATTTTGTCGTCAGACCGCATAGAGCATATTGACGAGTATGACTGCGACCTTATACTCTCGACCATAGACACACAGGCAGATATCCACAATGATATGAGATTTCTGTATGTTTCTCCACTAATCAGTGCGCAGGATGAGAAAAATATCAGAAACAAGTGCTTTGAGCTCATGACCGGCCAGAGCGCGGAGGTCAGCGAGTTTTCACATATGCTGTTGGAGGAATTTATCATATTTGAGAAAAAGGCGAAAAACCGCAAGGATGTTTTAAAGCGTGCGTGCCAGCTGCTCATAAACAAAGGAATAGTGCAGAGCGAGTTTGCGAGGGATGTGCTGGAGCGTGAGAAGGTGGAGGCAACCGCCGTGGGCTGCAATATAGCCATACCGCACGGAAAGCCTGAGCATGTAAACCGCTGCCAGATACTTGTGATACGCCTCGACAAGCCGATAGAGTGGGGCGAGAGGATGGCAGATATGATATTTCTGCTTGCGATAAACTTTGACAGTGTCAACACGACAAAGGCGTTTTTCCATGACTTCACGAAGCTTCTGAATGAAAATGGAGCGACGGACAGGCTCAGGGAGGCTGCGACACCTCATGAGCTTTGTGCAGCTATCCGGAAAGAGCTGGGGTGGAACTGAATATCACATTAATACAAAATTGCACCAGAGATGGTGCAATTTTGCATTTTGGGGAATATTGAAAAAACTCATGGCGCACAGTACAATAAAACCATAGAAAGCAACGGACATATGACAGGCTGATGAATAGCAGAGGGCAATACAGTTAATCATATGTGTGAGCGAAATAGACAAATAAACCAATAAATTTTAAAATTCAGGAGGACAAAACTATGGTAAGCAAGACAATGGTAGTAAAAGCAGCAGAGGGACTTCACATGAGACCGGCAGGAGTTATCGCAAGAGAGGCAGGCAAGTTTGATTCAGACGTAACAATCGTATTCGGCGACAAGAGAATCAACGCAAAGAGCCTTGTAAACATCATCGCAGCATGCATCAAGAAGGATGCAGAGATTACATTCGAGTGTGAGGGCGCTGACGAGGAAGCAGCACTTGCAAAGATGGAAGAGCTCGAGGCAGACAACTTCGGAGATTAATCAACAAACAAAGTCAATCGGAGGTGTGATATGTACAAAGGAATCGCCGGCTCAGAAGGAATCGGAATCGGAAATGTGGTCATTATCGAAGAGCATGAGATAGTGATTGAGAATAAGAAAATTACAGATACAGACGCTGAAATCGCACGTCTCCAGGGAGCCATTGAGAAATTTGTAAATGATACAAACGCCATGGCAGACAGAATGGAAAAGACAGTCGGAGCAAAGGATGCGGATATCCTTCGCGGACATATCCAGATGCTTCAGGATCCGACCATAGAGGAGCAGATTACAGCGCTCATAGTCAGTGAGAAAATCACGGCAGAGAAGGCACTCGACCAGGTGCTTGAGCAGACAGCAGAGATATTTGCACAGATACCTGATGAGCTTTTGCAGCAGAGAGCAACAGATTTCAGGGATATCAAAGCCAGAATCCTTAAGATTCTGCTTGGAATCGAGGACTACGATATTTCAGCTGCTCCGGCAGGCACAGTGCTCGTGGCACATGATCTGACACCATCCATGACAGCGGGTATTGTGGCAGAGAATATCGCAGGAATACTCACAGAGGTGGGCGGCAGAACCTCCCACTCAGCAATACTTGCAAGAGCTATGGAAATTCCGGCAGTTCTCAGTATTGACGGAATCTGCACATCTGTCAAAAATGGTGACAGAGTGGTGCTCAACGGAACAAGCGGAGAGGCAATCGTAAACCCTGACGCTGAGACAGAGCAGAAATTCGCTGGGCTGCTTGAGGAATACAAAAAAGAGAAGGAGCTCTTAAAGAAATTTGCGGGTGTGCCAACAGTATCAGCAGACGGCACAAAGGTAGAGCTTGTATGCAATATCGGAAAGCCGGAGGACGCAAAGAAAGCTGTAGAGTGTGACGGAGAGGGAATAGGACTTTTCCGTACAGAGTTCCTTTTCATGGACAGAGATACAATTCCTACAGAGGAAGAGCAGTTTGAGGCATACAAATCAGTAGCAGAGACAATGAAGGGCAAGCCTGTCATCATCCGTACACTTGATATCGGAGGCGACAAGGAAATCCCATATCTGGGCCTTGAGAAAGAGGACAACCCATTCCTGGGCTACAGAGCTATCAGATTCTGCCTCCAGAGAACAGACATCTACAATACACAGCTTCGTGCACTTGTGAGAGCCAGTGCATTCGGCAGGATAAAGATAATGGTTCCGCTTGTGACCGGTGTAGATGAGCTTCGCAGTGTAAAGGCAATGGTAGCTGACATCATGAAAGAGCTTGATGCAGAGGGCATTGCATACAACAAGAACCTCGAAATCGGTATCATGATGGAGACACCGGCAGCCTGCATGATGGCAGATGTGCTTGCAAAAGAGGCAGCCTTCTTCAGTATCGGAACAAACGACCTGACAGGCTACACGATGGCAGTAGACCGTGGAAACTCAAAGGTAGCATACCTTTATTCAGCCTTCAATCCGGCAGTGCTTCGCGCAATCAAGCGTATCATCGAGTGCGGTAAGAAAGAGGAAATCATGGTAGGCATGTGTGGAGAGGCAGCAGCAGATCCAAAGCTCATTCCGCTGTTACTCGCATTCGGACTTGATGAGTTCTCAGTGAGTGCAACAAGTGTGCTTAAGACCAGAAAGACCATCGCAGACAGCAGCATGGCAGAATGCAAGGCATTGGCAGACAAGGTAATGGCATGCGCTACAGAGGCAGATGTACAGGCAGTGCTTGCACAGCAGTAGATGCTAAATCAAAAGAAGTATAAAAGTTAGTAAAAGAGTATAAATAAGAGTAAAATATAAAAGTATAACATTGAAATTTATTATAAAGACGGCTGAACCGGTGGGGACCGGGGCGGCCGTCTTTTTTGTGCACGCGAAATGAAAGATGAATATTTAGTCATTTACGATTTAGTTATTTACGATTAACTAAATTACGATTGACTAAATTATATATAAGTAATAAAATATTGTGTATAGAGATGGAGGGAGAAGAGCTATGTTTATAGGAAGAGAAAAAGAGCTTGCAACTTTAAACGGATTATATAATTCGGATAAATTTGAATTCGCAGTAATCTACGGCAGACGAAGAGTGGGGAAGACAGCTCTCATAAGCCATTTTATACAGGATAAAAAAGCAATATATTTTATGGGAGTAGAGAGCAACGAAAAGCAGAATCTGGAGAACTTTAGTCAGGCAATCATGGAATATGCTTCAGGAATAATGCCGGGGACTTCATTCGTGTCATTTCAGGCTGCAATAGAATATGTATTTAAATTATGTGAAAATGAAAGACTGGTGCTTGTCATAGACGAGTATCCATATGTGGCAAAAGCTTCGAAAAGCATGGCTTCAACCTTGCAGATGCTTATTGATAAAAATAAAGATAATTCTAAAATGATGCTTATATTATGTGGCTCATCTATGTCTTACATGGAAGATAATGTGTTGGCATATAAGGCACCTTTGTATGGCAGAAGAACTGCCCAGATGAAAATACTTCCGTTTGATTTTGAGGATAGCTGCAAATATTTCAACGGATTTTCAGCAGAGGATATGGCTCTGATATATGGTATTGTTGGTGGTACTCCGCAATATCTTTTACAGATGAATGACAGCATAAGTGTAGAGGACAATATAAAAAATGTGTTCCTCAACCCCGCATCAGCAATCTTCGAGGAACCTGAAAATCTGTTAAAGCAGGAAGTCCGTGAACCTGCTGTATATAATGCAATAATAACAGCAGTAGCAACAGGCAGCTCCCGTATGTCGGAAATCGCAACCAAGATAGGAGAAACGACAAGTGTATGCTCACAGTATATGAAAAATCTGATTAATCTTGGCTTAATACGGAAAGAAACTCCATATGGCGAAAAGGAGTCCAGAAAATCAATATATGCAATAGCTGATAATATGTTTAGATTCTGGTATCGGTTTATACCTGATAATAATTCTATCATTAGCAGAGGTGCAACAGAACTTGCGTATAAAAGAATTGCTCCAAATCTGTCGGACTATATGGGCAGGATATTTGAAGAAATATGTATGCAGTATCTGTGGAAATTATTGATTAATGGAGAAGCACCTGTGGAATTTAATGATCTTGGACGATGGTGGGGGACAGATCCACAAGAGAGAATACAGACAGAAATTGATATAATGGGTGATCAGGATAAAAGCACTGCATTGTTTGGAGAATGTAAGTGGATAAATGAAAATGTGGATGTAAAAGTGCTCGAAAAGCTGAAAAAGAGAAGCAAATTATTTAGATATGAGAATGTCCATTTATTTTTATTCGCAAAAAAAGGATTTACCCAAGGGTGTATTGAGGAAGCAGGAAAAATGGGAAATGTATCGCTGGTGACATATGATCAGATATATGGGTATTTTAAATAAAAAGTATTTGTAGACGGTGTTCGTGAAGAGGATCGCGCTGAGTGGCGTACAGAGGGCAAAGTTAATGGAAGAGCACAGTATAGTGGATTCTTTTGTATAGGAAATAAGTGGAGTGTAGAAAACTTAAGAATTCTTTAGATTTACTTAAGCGTTTTCTTAAGATTTTGCATATAGAATAAGTTTATAGGCGTCTATAAGAAACTTTTAATAATGGATAAGTAATTGCGAAATAAGTTTACAGGCATGGTTGAACATTTAGCAGTTATATAATGTTTTACAAACACCAAGATGAGATTAAAATGGAAAAGGAGATTCTTATGGAAAAATTCAGACATTTATTTTTAATTATCGCTACTTGTTTCTTTGGGGTGATGATAGCGAATATGGATGTATACGCTAATACATTGGATGAGGTATCTACAAAAAAAGTAACTATTTGGAGGGATACTTCTTCGGAAATGTTGCCAAAAATGATTGATGAAATATTTGATGATGAGAACGTGGTTGAAATTGATGTTATTGATCCTAAGTTATATTTAAAAAAAGATTTGAACATTTTTTACCCGATAAGTACTACTTCATATACTCGTTACGAAGCTCGTGGTTCTAAGGCAAATGGAACGTCAGTTGGAACAACATTAATTTATGCTGCAAGTGGAGAACCAGGAATGACGTTGCACATATCTGCTACAAAAAGTGTAGCAAATGGTTATAGTTGTAGTTATTCTATTAGTTCAAAACAAATCTCATCAGTAGTAGGATTTAGTGTTACAGGAACATCTAGTGTTACTATTGGAAGTGATTATACTGTTCCTAAAACTGCCAATGGAAAAAAAGTCTCTAGTGTGAAAATTTCTGCATATCCTTTATATCAGAATTATGTTTATTCAGTAGATAAGGTGACGAGTAATAGAGGATTAACATTTAGGACTAAAAATGTCGGAACAGGTACAGCTAGAAAGGCAGTGGGATATTCGTTTAAGAGAACATTCTATTATTGATGGGAGAAATGAGATATGAACAAAAAAAGTGTAGCTAAAGAATGTATTAATGTAATATTACTGCTAATAAATATTAAAATACCATCAATAGTTTATGACTATTATTTTAAATACTCTGAAGGTCCCTATTTACAAATTGCAGTGATTGTAGAATATAGTTTGACTTGTATAGCGTGGATGATATTGATATTGTATATAATAAAAGTTTTAAATTTAAAGAAATGACTATGTTATTATTCTAGATGTTGATACAGTATAGAACAAAGCAAAATGGTAAATGGTCAAGTTGGGGGAAGCCTGGCGTTTATAGCAAGAAGTATCAAACGGTTAGAATAAAGCCGGAATTGATTAAACAATAAAGAAGGGGGAAGTATGTAGTGGAAAAAAATAGAAAACAGATTATTATCTGCGCAGCGATTGTCGCTTGTGTCTGTGTAATCAGTGTATTAATTACATATAACATATTACAACAAAAAAATCATCTGACAGTGGAACTCTATTATGGAACTTTTGATTTTTCAGAGTATCAAAATGTAGATAGTACAAAAAAATTAGCTATCATACATGATAACGATGAAAAACAAGGCGAGTATGAGATGGAAATAGAACATACTGATAAGGTGGAAACCGGAACATGGAGCTGGAACGATGAGGGATATATTACTTTATATCAGGATAATGATGCTATTGCAAATCTTGTATATGTGGATGGTAAATATCTATTTTCGGATGCCGATGTTGAAATCCAAGAACTTAAAAGGATATCTGAAACGGCAATAGTAAGATAATTGAGAACATAGGCTTCTTTAGATTTCTTTAGAATTATTTATAATTTTTAAATAATTTTTAAGACAATTCTTTATATGTATATAGTATTGTAAAGGCATAGACGTCTATGACTTTAGTAACTTATATTCACAGTTTTAAGAGCAAAGGAGAAGCCAATGAAAAAAATTCAGATTTATTTTAGTACTAGCAATGGCTGTAGTAATTAGTGGCGGAGTTATTTCTACATCAAGAGTTGTAAATGCAGCAACAGATATTAATTTTGGATCAAGGACTGTAACTGCTGGATATGCACGAAGATGGTTCCCGAAAGGTCAAACAGGATATACATTAACAAATGGACATAATCAAACCATTTCTGTTACAGTATCAACAAAAGGGAATAATATTGGAATAGGTTTTATGAAATATTCGACAAAAACAAATTATTCATATTATTCAGGAGTGCTTAGTGGAACTTCCGTTACAAAGACAGAAGCTCTAAGTGGAGCTACTGCAAGTTATCAGCCGTACGTTGGAAACTATAATGCTACTGTACAATTAAGGATTAATTCTGGATATGCAAAAATGCAATAGTAGAGTAAAATAGAAACGAAGGAAATGATATTTTATTACATATCATTTCCTTCGTTTGGTAGTATTGAGGAGATGGATATGATAGAAACAGCTATTATATATATAAAAAGAAATAAAATAAAATCTTTGATTATTATACTAATCATAGCGACAATAATCCTAGGTGAAATTATTGGTCTGCTATTAAGCAATGCCTCAGAAAAATCGGAGAGAGATGCATATTTATATAATGGGGCCGCATTAGTAATTGAGGATGATAATGGAGGCTTTACAAAGAGTGATTATGATGAAATCAGAAAGGTGAAATATGTTACAGGACTTGGGGCGTGGAGAGAGCTGATTGCAGACCCGGTGGATACAGAGAATGTAAAGGAACATAAAGGAATAGATCCGGAGAATAAAGATGTAAGCAATCGGGCTGATAAAATGGTAATTGTTGCAAATATGGATGTGCAAAAATATAGCCTGTTTTCATGGGAAAAGAATGTATCTCTTATTGAAGGAGAATTTCCTACTTACAAAAATAAAGGAATTATTGTAGAACAGCGATATGCGAAAAAAAATAATCTTAAGGTAGGGGATGAAGTTAAATATACTATAGGAGATCAATCGGAAGCAACATCTTTACAAATATGCGGAATTTATAAAGTGGACAGTGATTTCGAAATATATGACTCAAATGAAGAGGGAACCTCGGTATACATACATAGTCCATATAATTCTATATATGTAGATTATGATTATATTGTAGAGTTATTAGGGTTAGAGTACACTGCGTCAACCGGAAGTGAAGTGTATATTGATAAGATAGAGCATATAGATGCAGTAAAAACCCAGTTAAAGAAAATGTATGGAGATAATGTGGAAATATATGATAATACTTCTAATTATCTCGATTCAGAATGTAAAGTCGTAGGATTGATGGGAAAAACATCAAAAATAATTTGCTGGATGATAATTATAATGGGGGAAATTATTTTGTTAATCATTTTCTCGTTTTATACTATCCAATACCAAAAAGATACAGGCCTATTTATGGTACTTGGAAGATCAAGAAAATGGTGTATAGGTAGATTTGCATTTATAGGAATGATATATGCAATTAGCGGTTTGCTGTTGGGTGCGCTATTATATTGTGTGCTTGGTAATTTCATATGTAGCATTATAAGTGGCATAGGTAAAAATGTTATAATTAATAGTGCAGATAGAGCTATAGGTGGATATGATACACCCGGAATATTTCAAGGCTTTGAGGTACGTATAGAAATGAGTGCTTTTTTTACTTTGAAAAACATTATAATTCTATTAATAATTTCGTTGGTTAATTGGATTGCATTTATGGTACTGCCTGTTGTAACAACTGTTGAAGAAAATGCAAAGAAACTGTTAAATTCGAAGGGATAGTGGTAAATATGTTGGAAATGATTAATGTATCATATGCATATAAATCTAAGAAGGAGATTGTGCATGTGCTGGATAAAGTTACATACAGATTTGAAATAGGAGAAATGTATGGAATATTTGGTCCGTCAGGTTCAGGAAAGACAACGTGCTTATCTTTACTTGCCGGTTTAGAAAAACCGGATGAGGGAGAAATTTTGCTGGATGGAGAAAATATACAAAACATTGGTGGAAGAAAACTGCGCCAAAATAGTATATCATTGGTTTTTCAGGATTATCAGTTATTTGATTATATGACTTCCCTTGAAAATGTAATGGTTGCAGCCCAGATAAGCTTACCTGATGTACCTAAAAAAGAATTGATTAAAATGTGTAGAGACAGTCTTGTACTGGTTGGACTTGATGATAGTCAGATAACCCGAAAGGTTACGGAATTGTCAGGTGGACAGCAGCAAAGAGTTGCAATAGCGAGGGCACTGATAACAGATGCAAAATATATTCTGGCAGATGAGCCTACAGGAAATCTGGATAAAGAAAATCGAAGAAAAATTGTCGAATTGTTGCAGCAGATAGCTCATGAACAGGACAGATGTGTTATAGTAGTAACCCACTCGGATTATGTAAAGAAAAAATGTGATATTTGCTATGAAATGGGAGATGACGATGAGGAATAAATGGTGGCAGGCATGCAAAGAATTATTAGGGAGACCGGGGCGGAATATACTAATTGCTATTTGCATATTTGTCCTGACACTGTTTTGCGGAATTGCAACATTTCTAGATTCGGCAATAGAGAGTTTTTACAAATCTTTTGCAGATATGGCAGGATGTTGTGTTCTTGTTGAATTAGACGATTTTTCTACTTTAGATGATTGGAAAGATATTTTAGAATATGCAGATAATAATAAAAATATTGTAGGATATAATAATGCATTTACAAGTGACATTATATGTGAAGCAGTAGATTTTGAAAATGTGCCATATACAGAAAAACAAAGTGATTTTGAGGAAAATAAAATATATGTCAGTGGAAACATAAATACTTCTTACAATGAATATTTCAGTAGTGGTATTTTTAAAATTTCAAAAGGAAAATATCCGATGTCAGGTGATAAAGGGGCAATGATATCAGATAAGCTCGCTTCTGAAAATAACCTGTCAATTGGTAGTAATATATCTATACAGTATGAAAATAATACAATAAGTATTAATGTGATTGGAATTTATACTGTAATAAATACGCCAAAGACACAGGTAAGCGATGGCTACTATAAAGAAGTAGCTAACAGTATAGTATTTACTGATTATAATTCATATGTAGAATTAAACAATGAAGCAAGCTGTTATGGGATAAATTTTTTCAGCACAGATTATAAAAGTACATCACTTTTATATGCTGATATGAGTAAAATGTTTCAAAATGTTCCGAATTCGGCAGTTGTCAATCAGGTTTTGAATGAGGAACTGCAAATGACAGATGTAATATCAATGTTAAAAAGTATGACAAGTGTGACGTTGAGCGTTATGTATATTGTATGTGTTGTGGTTATGTCGTTATTGACTGTTTTATGGCTTAAAGGACACTCAAAAATGATTGCAATATACAATACACTTGGACAGAGAAAATTTAGGACAATTCAAATTCTGTTATATGAGATTTTGATGATAACTGTTCCGGCGCTTGTGGGTGCAGGAATATTGACATTGGGGCTGCTTAATAGATTTTCTGTCAATATTTTTAAATACTTTGTTGAATTTTGTGAGATTTCGAATGTTCAAAAAAGGTTTTCACTTGATATATGGAACTTTGAAATGAATATCTGGCAATTTGTGTATAGAATCGGACTTTTGGAAATTAGCGTTATTTTAATAACTATGATTGGAAGCCGCATTTATGTTCATAAAAGTTTACGCAAATTACGGAGTAATTAGGAAATTTTATGTGTTAGAGTTTTTAATATAATATGGTGAGGGAGAGAATATGAAAAAACAAATGATAACTTTAGCAATGACAATGTTAATTGGAACTACAAGTGTGTTTGGCGATGCAACATCGGTACAGGCTGCGGAAAATAACTTGGTTCTTGATGGCTCACAAATGACAGAAGAAATAGCTGAGCGGGCTTTGGGAAAGTTAACTTATTATGAGGTAACAGTCACTAGGACAGCTATTAGAAGTGGAGCGGGAAGCACGTATTCTGTCTTACAGTATGCTTATAAAGGTGAACTATATAAGAAAATTGGTGAGAGCGGAAACTGGATAAAAATAAAGTATGGTACAAAATATGGGTATCTAAATAAATCTTATTTAAAGAAGAAATAGAGGATATTTTATGAATAAAATTTTAGTTGTAGAGGATGATGAAACTGTATACAGCGGAATAAAGAAATTACTTGAGATACAGCATTATTATGTAGAGGTAGCGCAAAATGGGTTGAAGGCATTGGAAAAAATAGACTACTCATTTAGTTTAGTAATAATGGATGTAATGATGCCACAGCTAGATGGCATTGAAACCTGTAGAAAGATAAGGGAAAAATATAGTGTTCCAATATTGTTTTTATCAGCTAAATCAGAAGAAGTAGATAAATTGGAAGGGCTGGAAGTCGGTGGTGATGACTATATGACTAAACCATTTTCTAATATGGAACTTATGTCAAAGGTAAAGGCTTTAATAAGAAGATATCAAGTATATGATAAAAGCGGTACAAGCAATATAGGAAAAGATGCTTATATAGAAGCAAATGGACTTAAGGTGTATATAAATCGAAATAGAGCTGAATATAATGGAATCGAAATAAAACTAACCGGAAAAGAATATGAGATATTAAAATTGCTAATGCAACGACCAGATCAGATATATACTATTGAGTTAATATATGAAAATGTTTGGGGAGAGATTTTTACTTACAATTCTAAGAATACGGTTATGGTACATGTTAAAAATCTTAGAAATAAACTTCTGGAAATATGTGGAGAGGCATGCATACAGACAGAATGGGGAAGAGGATACAGGTTTGAAAGATGATTTAATAAAAGTAAAGAAAAAATTGTTATCATCATTTGTAATAGCAATTGTTAGTGCATGTATTCTGTTTGGAATTATATATTATTTTGGAACGGGAATTTTAGATTATTATTTTACCGCAACAAATTATTTATATAATAGAGAAATACCATATATTGAAAAATTTCAGAATTATGTATCTGAAAATAATATAAGTACATCTGATATATCGGATTATGATAAGTGGATGATTGAAAATGATATATCGTTTTATAGTATACATAAAGATGGTAAAGTTATTTATAGTAAAGTAAATGTAGATACATTTATATCTGAGGCGAAAGACTGGTATGATTACAGATTAACAGGTTCATATCGTATGCCGGTAAAATTTTCTGATACAGAGGCATATGTATTTATATATGCAGGATTTACAGAAAAATATTATATAGTTTTAATGATACTGGATGCGGGATTTTCTGTTTTTGTGGGAATTGCACTAGTGTATTTACGGATTAGAAAAATTATAGCGGGTTATCAAATAGAGCTTGAAGAAACACAGTCACAGGAGAAAAAAACGCGACAGGAAAAGGATGAACTAATGCGCAACATGGCACATGATCTGCGAACTCCCCTAACCGGACTAATGACATATATTGATATAATGAAACTTGAGAATCAATCGGATGAGGAAAATCAGAAATATCTGGATATAATAACAGATAAGGTAATGGATATAAAGACACAGATGGATACACTGTTAGATTTTTCATTGGCAAGTTCAGAAAAAAATATAGAATTGGATAAGCCTATAGAAGCTGAGTATGCGGTAGGAGATTATCTGTCTGAAATGTATGCAGTTCTACATGAAAGAGGATATAGTATTGACATTGACAAGATAATATGGGAAAAGGTAAAAATTGCTGTTAATATGGGACTTGTATCAAGAGTATTTGCAAATCTTACAGATAATGTATGTAAGTATGCAAATAAGGATAAGTTAGTAATAATGGAAACCTTTTTTGATAAACATATTTTTGAAGTCAAAATCGGTAATGGAATATGCGATGATAAGACATTGCTCGAAAGTACAGGAATAGGACTTAAAAGCGTGGATATGATGATGCTTCGGATGAATGGAAGTATGAGCTATTCAAGAGAGCATGGGATGTTTTGGGTAAAATTGGAGTTCCCTATTGTAAAATGACATATATTTAGATTTGTTAATAAAAATTTATATTTTTTGGGAAATATTTAAGGAATTTCTTTAGTTTATTATTATAATATTTTATAAAGATTATAATAAAATAGATTGGAGAAACGTAATGAGTATTTACAGTGATTTAAAGGAACTATATAAAGATACAAATGATATTGTTAATGGGAAAAATATTGCATGGAAAATTATTTATATGTTACAAAATATTTCATTTATAATTATTTGCATGATTTGCTTAGTAGATAAATGTAAAATCAGAACAATTATTCCGGATAACATTGAATTTGGTCTATCGCAAAGTGTATGTAGTTTTTTAAATAAATACATAATAATTTTTATTGCTTTCTATTTGGGGTATTTAGTAATTTTAAATCCTATAATAAAAATACTATATGTCAAATTAAAGACGGAATATAATAAAAACATAATTCCTATATGGTATACAATTGATGAAATTATTAAAATTTTGCTGAATATCATGATTTTAATTGAGCTTATACAGGATGTTATACTTGGTTTAAATGGTGAGTATGCTATTCAAACAAGAAATATTATAATATATTTTTATATTACAATAAGTGTACTATTTACATTTATAGTTAAATTGTATAGACAAAATGAAAATTTATCTTTATTAATCTCTTATAGATATACTGATTATTTTGATTCAGAGGGAAAGAGAATCGCTAAAGAAGATAAAGTGATTTATAGAAATAAGATATATAGTTTGTATAAGGAAGAAAAAAATTGGTATTTAGTGGATAATAATATAACGGAAAAGATAAAGCTTCAAGAAGCTGTAATTGATAAAGAAGGAAAAATTAAAGTTTATTTTTATGGTATGGGGGAGAGAATATAGTTGATTATAATGTAATACTGATTAGTAGGCAGAGGCAGTAACGAGAGAGTGGCCTCTGTTTTTTTGCGCAGGAAAAGAGTCTCTTTTATTTAACGTAATAGAGGATAAAATTAAAATCAGGTATTTGAGTTTTTAATGAGAAAAACTTCAGAATACTTCAGATTTATTTTAGTAAAATCTTTAGAATTTGACGATAATATATTAATAGGCGCCAAGTAAAATATATACTTTATAATAACTACATAAAAAGGAGATGATATTAAGATGAAGAAAATATTAAAAGAATTGTGCATAGGACTGTTTACTATAGTATTACTAAATAGCAGTAATTTAGTTAATGTGTTTGCAGCGGAAAATAGTTCTGTTTCTGAAAGTGAAAATTTATATTCAAATTATGAACAAGTCACGCAGATAGCTATACCTGATGAGAATGGTAATTTGCGGTTTTATACGGGAATTGAAGCTCAAAAAATATATAATCAGATTGAAAAAGAAAACATGACTGAGGAAATTAATAATAATAGTTTGTCGGGGTTATTTAATTATGATACGTACAAATTAAGCACGAATAACGGTATAGATACATGCGGAATGTTCACATACAAATATAGATTTGTAACAAGCTCAAAAGGAACAAAGTATGGCAGTAATAGGAGAATTTCCCCAATACTTGCTAATGGAACGAGTTCAAAACAATCTATGGAAGTATCCGTGTCAGCAAGCGTTTCTTGGAACATAAATGCATCGTTGAGTGGTGGATATAAAGATGCGTTTAATGCAGCGGTAGGAAGTGGTTGGTGTGGAACGAAAAGTTTTTCAGAAACGTTGACAATAAATGTTGCACCTCATAAAAAAACCTGGCTTGAATTTAAGCCTAGAGTAAATTTTGTTAATGGTGAGTCACAAAAATATTATGTGACAAGAGGACCTAAAAAAGTTACTGTTGTTGAAAGCAGCAAAAAGGTATATTCTGAAAGTCCCAGAACAGTAACGATGCAATTGGGTGATAAAAACGTTAAATGTCCTGACGGAATGTATGTGTGGAAAGAAAGCAATAATTAAAGGAGAATACATATGAAGAGTGAAAAAATTGCAGCATCAATTTGTTGGCTGACAGCAGCATTATTATTTGCGGTGGATCAGATTAATCTACATCTGGCTTACCTCAGTTTGGCAACTTTGGGATATTCCACTGATATTGGATATATAGATAGTGTTCCAATGGTCGTGCTGGCGGTGGTATTTGTGCTTGCCGGTATTGGATTTCTTGTATCAGAAAAATTTAAAAAGCATTAAGTGAATAATTTTTTAGAAAAACCTCCATACTGATAAAAAAGGTATGGAGGTTTTTCTATGAGCAGAAATATTGAGAATCATGATTCGGTGCTCTTGCTTCAGGATTGCATAGCGGGCTGTAAGATGGCACTTGAGAGCATGGACGATATAAGAGAACACACAGATGACAAGCAGCTTCGTGAGCTGATAGACAAGTACTATGATGAGCACACCGGGCTGTCAGTGGATTGCAGGGATATGCTTGACAAAGCAGGTGCAGATATTAAGGAACCGGGTGTGTTTGCAAAGATGGCTGCGAAGCTGCAGACTGCAATGAAGATGGCAGTGAATGATGATCAGTCCCAGGCAGCAAAGCTTCTGACGGAGGGCTGTAATATGGGCATAGAGACAATCAGCGGCAGTCTCAATGAATATCGCGATGCTGATTCAAAGAGTGTGGCAATTGCAGAGAGGCTCAGGACGCTTGAGGAAAAAATGGTGGGAGATCTGCAGCCACTGTTATAAAAAATATAAAAAAACGGCTGTTGTACCAAATCAGTACAACAGCCATTTATGCGTAGCTGTCAAGCATCATGCCTGAATAAATAGACGAAATATATGGTGTGTTGAAATTGTGCCCGGGATTCTTATATGCCACAACAACCTTCTGCACATAGTTCATAGGGTTGACTGTCACAGAGTTTGCTTTGTCACCTATTGCATCCTTTAGTGCTGTAAGAGTGTTGAAGGTGTCATCAGCTCTGTCCGGACTAAGCGCACCGGCGAGGATGTCGCGGTCGATAGTGAGCTTACCGTCATCGTCTGTCATGAGACCGATGTAGGAAAGCTTTGACTGTGAGCCCTTTGTGATGGAGCTTATATCACGAAGCAGCCTTGTGGCATCTGCAGAGTCGTTCATTGAATAATCATCTGCCACATCTATCATTTTATTGTATGCGTCAACCAGAGTCTGCACATTGTCGGCAACTGCATCGGAATTGGTCTTAAAACCGATAGCTGCGGCACCCGTATCAGTGGTCGGCTTTTTGAGCGTGAGCTCAAAGGCATTATTGATGGTAAAGGTGTTGGACAATGATGAGTGTGCGGTGCCATTCAGCGAAAAGTCAGAGTTGTGGGCAGGGGATGATACCTTATCAATACCCAGCTGCTTCATCATGCTTATGGAATCTGCGTTAGCTGACGGTGCCACACTAAAGAGAGAATCCTCAGTCTCGCTGAGACCTGTCTGCATTGATGTAAGCTGAAGCGCTGCCTTGCCTGAATCATCATGGACTATGTCTGCCTCAATGCCAAGACCGGATGCGTTTATGAGCCTCTTGAGCTTGTCCTGCACCTCGCCGTTTGTTTCACCGGTGCTCACTCCGAACTGGAACTCATAGGATGATGCATTGGTATTTATGTCAAAGGAATAGCTGCCCGGTATAAAGGACAGAGCCTTGCTGTCTAAGTAGCTGCCGGTATTGACCTGTGGTGCGGCGAGCTGTCTGACCTCTATATCAAAGCCGTCTGCTCCTTTATTCTCTGAGCCGTCACCCACGTAGCGCACGCCTACAGCATCCTCATTAGATGACTCCGCAACCTTCTTCTGGAAGGAGTCAGAGGAGCCTGCGTATTTATCAGAAAGCGAATCCACGGCATTTAAGATGGCCTTAGAGCTTTCCTTTATATCGATAGCATATTTCTTGGCCTCGGACATATTGGAAATCTTGTACAGAGGGGACTCTTTATTTGTCTTTATTATTCTGTTGTATATCTTGCGCAGGTCGCTTTTCTTGTGCGAATCATAGCGCGATACCTCTTTATTGGCATAAGTGCTGGCATAGTAAGCGTAGGCACTGTCTATCTTTGCCATAAAGACCCCTCCTTTCATCCGTGAAAATTGTTTAATCCGTTAAATGGTAATCCTTTAATTATAAAATTCTACTTATACACACATATTATATCGTCATAATTGAGGATTTACAACAACAAAATACTTGAAAAATTCAGATAAATGTACTATATTTAGTAATATATGTAAAAGATTATCGCTGACAGCCCTACAAGGAGGTGCAGACAGCGGCACTGTTCAAAAGAATTTACAATAAATTTTAAAATAGCTATTGACGGTTACGGCTCAACTGTGATATAGTATACAGGCTTCGACTGAACATCGATGAGAAGTTTCAGGTGACGGTGGATGATGACAGAAAACTGTTGCAGCCGCAGCAACTCTCTGCGGGAACGGTTGATCAGATTTATTTTTCTGTGAGAATGGCTGTCAGTCAGATGCTGTATGATGAACCGATGCCGCTGATATTGGATGACAGCTTCGTTTTGTATGATGATGAACGTCTGAAAAATACACTCAGATGGCTGACAGAACAGAAGGCTTTCAGTCAGATCCTGATATTTACATGCCATCACAGAGAGGCTGAGATGTTGGAGAGTTTAAATTGCGATTATCATTATGTTGAATTGTAAAGGGGGCATATCAAATTCAACGCTCTCTTTGTTGTTATCATTATGAGTTTTGCAACATAAACGATAGTCGCAATTTAAACGTTGTGAGACAGATAAGACAAAAGAAAAACGGATTCCGGTATGCTTCAAATAATAGATTTGGAGATAACGGAATCCGTTTTGTTATATCATTGCCTGTGGTGCACAGGTTTTATTTGTGGTATTTGCGGTAGTAAGTCAGTGCGTTCTGGATCTTCGCATTAGGATCGAGCAGTTCGCTGATGGAATGATCATAGTTCAGCTTGTCGATCACGTCTGTAGAGAAAAGGTGGGGAATATGGCAGCAATTAACAATGACTGGCTGGATGCACTGAAAGGTGAATTTTCCAAGCCATACTATAAGAAACTATTTGAGACAGTGAATCAGGAATACCGGACACACCGGATATATCCTCCGGCAGATGACATTTTCAATGCATTTCATCTGACACCGCTTAAGGATGTCAAGGTTGTGATCCTTGGTCAGGATCCATATCATGGAGACGGACAGGCAGAGGGGTTAAGCTTTTCTGTGAAACCAGGGGTTGATATTCCACCGTCACTGGTGAATATTTATCAGGAACTGCATGATGATCTGGGATGTACGATCCCAAGCCACGGCAATCTGGTGAAATGGGCGAAGCAGGGAGTACTTCTTCTCAACACGGTTCTTACGGTAAGAGCACATCAGGCTAATTCACATCGTGGAATTGGCTGGGAAGAATTTACAGATGCAGCAATCCGTGCGCTCAATACCCAAGACAGGCCGATCGTATTTATCCTGTGGGGAAGACCGGCACAGATGAAAAAGAGAATGCTGACCAATCCGAACCATCTGATCCTGGAAGCACCACATCCGAGTCCACTTTCTGCGTATCGTGGATTTTTCGGAAGCAAACCGTTCAGCCAGACCAATAAATTCCTTGAGGCGCATGGTGTAGAGCCGATCGACTGGCAGATTGATGAATTGTAAAGAATAAAAAATAGAGATTTCGGGCAGACTGTGAAGATTTATTTGCAGTCTGTTTGTTTCTGTTCACTCCCGTGTCAATCACTACGCTGATTGGCACGGAGGATGCACTTTTATCTTGAATGGCATCTCGCCCATCGCCAAAGGCGATTTAAAATGGCGAGATGCGTTGCTGGTCACAGGTACTGTGAACAGTAACGTCTGTTTTTCCTTTGCATGCCAGAATCAATGGAAACAGTTGACCGTAAAGAGATCATTTGGCATAATAGATATATGAATACTTGTTCATATGAAAGGGGTAACTATGAAAAAGACAGAAGTAGAATGTTGTGATACATTTTGTATACACGAAGAACTTGTACATAAGGCAGAGGGGCATATACCGGATGAAGAGGTTTTGAAGGATCTTGCTGATTTTTTCAAGGTATTTGCAGATACCACGCGGATCCGGATTTTATGTGTTCTTTTTCAGTCTGAGATGTGTGTTTGTGATCTGGCGGAAGTTCTTGGAATGACGCAGTCCGCGATTTCCCATCAGCTCCGGATGCTCAAGCAGATGAAGCTTGTGAAGAACAGACGGGAAGGAAAAACGGTGTTCTATTCCCTTGCTGATGATCATATCCAGACCATCATGAACCAGGGAATGGAGCATATTCTGGAATAACAGATGATATATCAATATAGAAGGAAGGAAACGATAACAGTGACAGCAGGAAGAAAGAAAAAGGTAATCATAGGGATCCTTGTAGCACTTTGTATGACAGTAACGGGATGCGCCGGTTCTGTAAAAAAAGGAACGAAGTATCTGGAAGAAAAAGACTATAAAAATGCAGAGGTGGAATTCCAGGATGCGGTAGACAAAAAGAAGAATCTGGGAGAGGCTTATCGCGGACTCGGACTCTGCTACTGGGAACAGAAAAAGTATGAAAAGGCAGAGAAGGCGTTGGAAAAAGCATTGAAGAATGGAACGGAAGAGACGGCAACTCTTTATAATATTCTGGGAATCTGCGATCTGGAACTGGATAAACCGGAAAAGGCAGTGTATTATTTTGAAAATGGGCAGGAGCTTTCAGGCGCAGGAAAAGAGCTGCTAAAAGAAATGGCATATAATCTGGTAGTTGCCTATGAAAAAGCAGGGGATTACCAGTCTGCAAAAGAGAAGCTGGACAGTTATCTGAAAGCAAATCCAGATGACAAAAAAGCGCTGAAAGAGCAGGAATTTTTAAATACACAGATTTCGGAAGGAGATCAGCAGTAGAGCGGATTGGATGAGCAGATCTGATCCGGGACGGAAAGAAATCTGGCAGGGGAGAATAATATGGCACTTTATGAAATAAAAGAAGAAAAGGAAAGGGTAATTCTGGTCGGTGTCAGTACAAGGGAGAACGATGACACGGAAGATTCTCTGGATGAGTTAAAGGATCTGGTGAAGACGGCAGGTGCGGAAGCGGTCGGACGGGTAATCCAGAAAAGAGAGCTTGTCCATCCGGGAACTTATGTCGGAAAAGGCAAGATTGAGGAGATCCGGGAGCTTTTGTGGGAGCTTGACGCAACCGGGATCGTCTGTGATGATGAGCTGTCTCCGGCACAGATGAACAATCTGACGGATATTCTGGATGTGAAGGTAATGGACCGGACGATGGTCATTCTGGATATTTTTGCAGGACGGGCTTCTACAAGTGAAGGAAAGATCCAGGTAGAACTGGCACAGCTTAAGTACCGGCAGTCACAGCTTACCGGGGCAGGAAGGGCGATGTCACGTCTGGGAGGCGGAATCGGAACCAGAGGACCGGGAGAAAAGAAGCTGGAGATGGACCGGAGACTCATCAAGAACCGGATCGCACAGCTGAACCGTGAACTCAGGGAGGTGAAGAGACACCGTGAACTGACACGTGAGCAGCGGACGAAGAACCGAATTCCTGTTGTGGCAATTGTCGGTTATACCAATGCCGGAAAGTCCACGCTTCTCAACACACTGACCGGAGCAGGTGTGCTGCAGGAGGATCAGCTTTTTGCAACTCTTGATCCGACGACAAGAAGCCGGAAGCTGCCAAGCGGACAGGAGATTCTTCTGACAGATACGGTAGGCTTTATCCGGAAGCTGCCTCATCATCTGATCGATGCATTTAAAAGTACGCTGGAAGAAGCGAAGTATGCGGATCTGATCCTGCATGTAGTCGATGCATCCAATCCACAGATGGACGAGCAGATGTATGTGGTGTATGAGACACTGCAACGTCTGGAGGCAATGGACAAACCGGTGGTCACGGCATTTAACAAGATGGACAGGATCGGGGAAAGCCTGACGGTACGGGACTTTAAGGCAGACCGGATCGTACAGGTGTCTGCAAAGACCGGAGAAGGTCTGGAGGCGCTTCTTCAGGCAATAGAAGAGATCCTGCGGGAGCAGAAAATTTATATCGAACGAGTTTATTCCTATCAGGAATCCGGGAAAATCCAGCTCATCCGGAAGTATGGAGAACTGCTGGAGGAAGAATACAAAGAAGATGGAATCCATGTATCTGCATACGTGCCGAAAGAGCTTGACGGGAGGGTATAACAGATGGCTTTACAGTTTATTTTTGGAAATCCGGGTTCGGGCAAGTCACATTATCTATATGAACATATCATTCGGGAATCAATGAAACATCCTGATACTAATTATATTATTCTGGTGCCGGAACAGTTCACGATGCAGACGCAGAAGGAACTGGTCCTGCGGCATCCGAGACATGGAATTATGAACATAGACGTGCTGAGTTTTGCACGTCTTGCTTTTCGTGTTCTGGAAGAAACAGGGAATGGAAGCAGGGAGATTCTGGATGATGAAGGAAAGAATCTGATCCTCAGGCGACTCGCGGGGAAAAAAGAAGATTCGCTAAAGGTTTTAAAAGGAAATATCAAAAAGCCAGGTTACATCAGTGAGGTGAAATCCGTTATTTCCGAGCTGACGCAGTACAACATTTCCCCGGATGGCATGGATGATATGATCACGGAGGCAGATGAGTCTTCGTATCTTGCCTGGAAATTGAAGGATATCCAGGTGATGTATCAGGCATTTGAAGAATATCTTGCAGATAAATATATTACAAAAGAAGAAATTCTGGACATTCTCTGCAATGTGATGGACAAATCGAGAATGCTGAAGGACAGTGTGATCGCGCTGGATGGGTTTACCGGATTTACGCCGCTTCAGAACAAGGTGCTGGGGGAAATGCTGCATCATTGTCAGAAGGTGATGATTACTGTCACGATGGATAAGAGGGAAGATCCTTACGTGATGAAAGACAAGTATCAGTTGTTTGCGCTGAGTAAGCAGATGGTGACATCTCTTGTGAAGATTGCAGGGGAGGAAAAGGTGCTGGTCGAAGAGCCGGTCTGTCTGTATCAGGAGCTGGTCTGGCGTTTTAGAAATGCACCGGCACTTGCATTTCTGGAGAAGGAACTGTTCCGTTACAGTGGCAGAACTTACAGGGAAAAGCAGTCAAATGTGCGGATTTATGCAGCGACAAATCCCAGGATGGAAGTAGAATGCGCTGCCCAGAGAATACGTTTTTTAATTCGTAAGAAAGAATATCGTTACCGGGAGATCGCGGTGATCGCAAGTGACATGAATCTCTATGCGGATGAGATCGAGAAGACCTTCCGGGAGTATGAGATTCCGGTTTTCATGGATTATAAGCGGAATGTACTTTTAAATTCTTTTGTGGAGTATATCCGGAGTCTTCTTGCGATGGCAGAACAGAATTTTTCGGCAGAAAGTGTGTTCCGGTTTTTAAGAACGGATCTGACCGGATTTACCGGTGAGGAACTGGATCTTCTGGAAAATTATGTACTTGCTCTGGGCATCCGTGGCTACAAAAAATGGCAGGAAAAATGGATCCGCAGAGCGAAGGATACGACCGAGGAAGATTTGGAGGTACTGAATCATCTTCGGGTACGCTTTGTGGAAAAAACAGAAGATCTGGTGTTTGTCTTAAAACAGCGTCAGAAGACAGTGCGGGATGTGACGCTTGCAATCTGTGAATTTCTGGAAAAAGAAGAAATCCAGAAGCAGGTAAAAGTATTGGAGAATCAATTTACAGAAGCAGGAGAGCTTGCACTTGCAAAAGAATATGCACAGATCTATCGTGTGGTGATGGAGCTGTTTGACAAGTTTGTAAGTCTTCTTGGAGATGAGCGGATTGCGCTCAAAGAGTACAGGGAGCTTCTGGATGCCGGAATGGAAGAGGCAATGATCGGTGTAATTCCGCCAAGTCTGGATGAAGTGATGGCAGGAGATATTGAGCGAACGAGACTGAAAGATATCCGGGCGCTGATCCTTCTGGGAGTCAATGATTCTTTGATTCCGGGAAATGCATCCGCAGGTGGACTGATTTCAGACAGAGACCGGGAGCGTTTTGAAGAAAGAGGAATTGCGCTTGCACCGGGAACAAGAGAAAAAAGTTACATCCAGAAATTTTATCTGTATCTGCACATGACAAAGCCGACGGAAGAATTGATGCTGACCTACAGTAAAGTATCGGCCGATGGAAAGAGCAGGAGGGCGGCATATCTGATCGGGGATCTGAAGCGGATGTATACAAAGCTTCCTGTATTTAATATGGATCAGTATGGGATGGAGACAAAAGAAATGCTTCCACAGACCGGGATCGGGTCATTGATCGAAGGATTACAGAACCCGAAAAAGATGGAGGAAGGCAGCTGGCAGGAGCTGTACCGCTGGTATTGTGCGCAGGAGGACTGGAGCGAAAAGGTGCATGATCTGGCAAGGATCAGCAGATACCGCAGGCCAGAGGACGATCTGACTTTGCAGACTGCGCGGAAGCTTTATGGAGACTGGGCACCAAGCATTTCAAGACTGGAGAAATTTGCGGCCTGTGCCTGTGCGCATTTTCTGACCTATGGACTTCGCCTTAAGGAGAGAGAGGTATATGAATTTGCTGCTCTTGATTTTGGAAATATTTTCCATAAAGCACTGGAAAAATATGCCCGCCGGGTAGAACGGGAAGGTCTGGAATGGACTGAGGTTACAAAGGAGCAGCAGGAACAGTTTGTGTCGGAAAGTGTGGATGAGAGTATCGTAGATTACAGCAATACCGTAATCTACAGCAGTGCGCGGAACGCGTATATCGTGCCACGTATGAAACGTATGATGAACCGGACGGTCTGGGCGATGACAAAGCAGCTTCGGAAGGGAAGCTTTAAACCGGAGGGCTATGAGGTGAGTTTTGGAAGCGGAAAGATCGATCGGATCGATACCTGTGAGACGGAAGATCAGGTCTATGTGAAGATCCTGGATTATAAAACCGGGGCAAAGAGTTTTGATATGGCAGCTTTTTATCATGGCCTGCAGATGCAGCTGGTGGTGTATATGGAAGAAGCAGTCCGGCTGGAGGAAAGAAAGCATCCGGGTAAAAAGATCGTGCCGGCAGGCATTTTCTACTATCGGATGAAAGATCCGATCGTCGGGAAAGAGCTGGATGAAGAAAAACTGGAAGAGGCAATTTTAAAGGAGCTTCGGCTGGATGGAATCATCCGTCAGGAGGATGCCGTGATTCAGAGACTGGATGCGGATTTTTCGGGAAATTCGCTTGTGATTCCGGCAGGAAAGACGAAAAGCGGCTATTCCAAAGCATCCAAAATGCTCCTGCCGGAAGAGTTTGATGCAGTGCTGACTTATGCACAGAAAAGACGGACTGATCTTCAGGGAGCAATGTACCGCGGAAAGGCGGAGGCACTGCCGTATGAGATGGGTACACAAAATGGCTGTACGTATTGCCCATACCGGGATATCTGCGGATTTGATGAGCAGATCGAAGGATATGAATACCGGAAGCTTGAGAAGCTTCCGAAGGAAATTGTAATGGAGAAAATTATGGCAAAGCTGGAAGAGGAGAAGCAGACATGGGAGTAAAATGGACCGAAGAACAGCAGCAGGTAATCGACCTGCGCGATCATAATATTCTGGTGTCAGCAGCCGCTGGTTCCGGGAAAACTGCTGTTCTGGTGGAACGGATTATTGCGAGGCTGACAAGGGATGCAAATCCGGTGGATGTCGACCATATGCTGATCGTGACTTACACTGAGGCGGCGGCGGCTGAGATGAAAGAAAGGATCGGTGCTGCGATTGAGAAGGAGCTGGAGGAGGATCCGTCAAGTGAACATCTGAAGCGGCAGTCTGCCTTGATCCATACAGCAAAGATTACAACGATCCACAGCTTCTGCCTGTCTGTGATCCGGGAGTATTTTCACACGATCGATCTGGATCCGGGATTCCGTATTGCGGAAGAAGGAGAATTAAAGCTTTTGAAGCAGGACGTGATGAAAGAGCTTCTGGAAGCAAAATATGAAGAAGGAAACGAGGATTTCCTGCGTTTTGTGGAGACTTTTGCAACCGGAAGGGAAGATCTGCAGGTGGAAGAAATCATCAGCAGACTGTATGAATTTGCCGGAAGTTATCCGGATCCGGAGGAGTGGCTGGATGACTGTGCAAGGATGTACGAAGAGAGCGGGGAAAAAGCCATTTATATTGAAAAGGTGATGGAGTATATCCGGAGAACAGTTGAGGATATGCAGATGCTGATGGAAAAAGCGGACCAGATCTGCATGGAACCGGACGGACCGTACATGTATGGAGAAATGATGGAAGCGGATCAGAAAGTTCTGAGAAAACTTTTTGCGGCAAAGAGCTATGAAGAAATGTATGAGGCACTGAAAGAAAAGCCGGCATGGAAAACTCTGTCCAGAAAGAAAGATGACGCAGTAAATCCGACAAAAAGAGAGCAGGTAAGAGCCTATCGGGATACCTGGAAGAAACTTATCGATGACATTCGAAACAATTATTTTTTCCAATCGCCATCTGAGATGGAAGCAGACCGGAAAATCTGCATTCCGGTGATACATGAGCTGGTCAGTCTGGTAAAAGAATACCAGAGGGTACTTGCAGCTAAGAAGGCAGAAAAAAATCTGATCGATTTCCGGGATATGGAACAGTTTGCCTTGCAGATCCTGACAAGAAAAGAAAACGGAAAAAGAGTGCCTTCTGAGGTGGCAAAGGAGTATCAGAATACATTTGAGGAAGTAATGATCGATGAATATCAGGACAGTAACCTGATCCAGGAGGCGATCCTGACCAGTGTGTCCCGGAACAGCAGAGGGGAAAATAATCTCTTCATGGTAGGAGATGTGAAGCAGAGTATTTACCGTTTCCGCTTGTCAAGGCCGGAGCTTTTTATGGAAAAATTCAATACCTACAGTCTGACGGACGGAGGAAACAGGCGAATCGATCTGCACAAAAATTTCCGAAGCCGGGCAGAAGTGCTGGATGCGGTAAACTTTATTTTCCGACAGATCATGACCGAAGAGCTTGGAAGGATCACATACGATGAGAATGCTGCACTTTATGTGGGAGCTTCTTACCCGGAATCCGAAAAGAATGAGACAGAAATCCTTCTTCTGGATACAAAAAGTGAGGAAGAGGATACTGGGATTTCTGTGCGAAGCGGAAGCCAAACGGCAAAAGAGCTGGAAGTCCGTCTGATCGCACAAAGAATCGGAGAGCTGATGGAAAGTCAGCAGATTGTAGATAAAGAAACGGGAATGTTGCGACCGGTACGCTATCAGGATATTGTAATCCTGACAAGAAGCCCTGCAGGATGGACCGATACTGTTACACGAATTTTGCAGGAGGAGGGATTACCGGTTCTGGCTGAATCAGCAGATGGGTATTTTGAAACTCTGGAAATTGGATGGATGATGGACTATCTGCGTGTACTTGACAATTTTCATCAGGACATTCCACTCGTTGCGGTGCTGAAATCCCCGTTTGGAAGAATGACAAATGAGGAACTGGCACAGATCAGAGAATTGAATGCAGAAGTACCATTTTATCAGAATGTACTGGAAACAGCGGATCCGGAAAAAAAGACAGATCTTCCGGCGGGCATTCTGAAAAAAGTGCGCGATGTATTTGGATGGCTTTTTTATTTCCGGGAGCGGATACCGTACACGGCAATCCATGATCTCCTGTGGGAGATCATGAAAAAGACAGGATACCGGGATTATATCGCGGCAATGCCAGGAGGAAAAGGAAGGCGCGCGAATCTTGATATGCTGATCACCAGGGCAAAGGCATTTGAGGCAACCAGCTATAAGGGACTGTATCATTTTGTCCGTTATATTGATCAGCTCAAGAAATATAATGTAGACTTTGGGGAAGCCGGTCTTTACGATGAGCAGACGGATGCAGTTCGTCTGATGAGTATCCATAAGAGTAAAGGATTGGAATTCCCGGTTGTGATTGTGACCGGAATGGGAAAGAGGTTCAACATTCAGGATACCACGGCAAGCGTTGTGATCCATCCGGATCTGGGGCTTGGAATCGATGCGATCGATCTGGAGCGGCGAACCAAATCTCCGACACTATTAAAGAAAGTTATTCAAAATGAAATCGGTTTGGAAAATCTTGGTGAGGAGCTTCGTGTGCTTTATGTAGCACTTACACGTGCAAAGGAAAAGCTGATCCTTACCGGAACGGTTCCACATGCGGCAGACAAGCTGGAAGTCTGTCAGCTGGAACAGGAAAACAGTCAGAAAGAAACACTGGACTTTACAAAACTTGCACGTGCAACGTCTTATTATGACTGGATCCTTCCGGCGGCAGTGCGTAAAACAGAAGAAGTTCCAATCGAATTAAAAGTGATTGGTGTTGATACGCTTGTAGAAGGTGAAGTGGATAAGGAAGCAGCAGATTATCTGGAAAAAGAGGTGTTCCTTGAAAAAATAGAAGCAAAAGAATATCCGATGGCTGTGACGGATGAACGTTTTCGGGCAAAAATCGAGGAAGCATTTTCCTACAGATATCCGTATCAGGGCGAAGATCAGATGAAAATGAAGTACACCGTGTCAGAGCTGAAAAAATATGCGGCAGCTTCGGAAGAAGAAGATGGAGAAATACTGATTCCGGAAGAGGAGATTGTTCCAATCCTTCCGAATTTTATGAAAGAGGAAGAAGAGGTAAAAGGAGCAACAAAAGGAACAGCTTATCATAAAGTAATGGAGCTTCTTGATTTTTCGAAAATATATACGATGGATTTACTGCGGGAAAACATAGAGAATCTGAAAAACGAAGGATACCTGGATGCGGGAACAGCCGGGTGTATTCAAAAAAAAGAAATTATGGAGTTTCTTAATACGAATGTGGGAAAAAGAATGCAAAATGCAGCCAGGGCAAAAACACTTTACCGCGAGCAGCCGTTTGTTCTCGGTGTAGATGCAAAAGAATTTTATCCGGATCAGAAAAAGGGTGAAATGGTACTGATCCAGGGAATTATTGATGCTTACTTTGAAGAAGACGGAGAAATCATCGTACTCGATTATAAAACCGACCGTGTACAAACCGAAGCCGAACTAAAAGACCGCTACCAGGAACAGCTCCGCCTTTACACCAAAGCCCTCGAACAGATCACCCGGAAAAAAGTAAAAGAACAGATCATCTACTCCTTCACCCTTTGCAAAGAAATCCACCTGGAGGGCTACAAAAATGATTAAAATAATACTCCTGGCATACATGCTATTGATCAACATCATCACCTACTTCACCTACGCCGCCGATAAAACCAAAGCCCGCCAAAACAAATGGCGAATCCCCGAACGAACCCTCATCCTCCTGGCACTTCTGGGCGGCTCCCCCGCCGCCCTCTTCGCCATGAAACACTACCACCACAAAACCCGCCACCTGAAATTCAAATTAGGAATCCCTATTATTCTAATCATTCAAATAATAATCACATTTTTTCTTTACCCAAATATTTAAAATATTTGATTCCCCAGCACAGTCGCCTTACAGGCGCTGTGCGTCCCCTTTCACAATCCTTCAAATTTCGTCCCAGCATCAGCCCTGGCAGCCCGCCCAAGCGGATGGCTGGGCATTCGATAACCTTGAGCGGCTTGCAGATAGAAATAAAGTCCACCACTTCCCTTGAGGGGCAATGGAGATGAGACTCAAAAATTGTGGAAGCCATTGCTGACACAATGTTCGCATTCAGAGGCTCATCGGAATGCTTTCGCCCCGTGGGAAGCGGTGGACTTTATTTCTATCCGCAAGCTGTCACAACCTCCCACCCATCCGTCCCCCACCCATTTCTTTAGGAAATCTTCAGAAAGTCTTATACAATATTATATTGACTCACTATATTATATAACGTATAATATGCTTAACAAAACAATATAACAAACAATAAAAGGATGTGAATCATATGGTATTTAACACCGGAGCTGCCCTCCTTGATGCAATCGTGCTTGCTGTTGTGTCGCGGGAGCAGGAAGGAACCTATGGATATAAGATTACCCAGGATGTCCGGAAAGTTCTGAATGTATCAGAGTCAACAATGTATCCGGTACTGAGAAGACTTCAGAAAGATGAATGTCTGGAGGTTTATGATATGCAGTTTGATGGAAGAAACCGCAGATACTATAAAGTTACAGAAAAAGGAATGGCACAGCTTAATTTGTATAAAGTCGAATGGAAGAACTACACAAGGAAGATTACAGAGATGTTCGAGGGAGGTGCAGCCGAATGAACCGTACAGAGTATATGAGGGAATTAGATGCACTGCTTCATGGAATTTCGAAAGAAGAAAGAGAAGAAGCAATGCAGTATTACAATGATTATTTTGATGACGCCGGAAGTGAGAATGAAGAAAAAGTAATCGAAGAGCTGGGAAGTCCTGCAAAGCTTGCCGAAACGATCCGTGCCGGGATAAATGGCAATACCGATGAGGCGGAAAGTTATGGAGAGTACGGAGAGCGAGGATATCAGGACAGGCGTTTTGACAGCAGTGAGTATCCGGCAGGAAGAGATGACTATTATAAAGATAGCTATTCGGAGACATGTGGAGAAAGCCAGTCACAGAATGACAGGAATCCATTTTCAGAAAGACAGTATTCTTATACGGCCAATTCTAATCAGGGATATACATATGCGGGAAATCAGGGATATGGTGCGGGTCAGACGACAGAAATGCCACGGAAGAAATCCAGTGCCGGCAAGATCATTCTGATCATCTGTATCCTTGTGATTGGGCTTCCAATTGTAGTTCCGACAGCACTTGGTCTTCTTTTAGCGGCATTTGGAGTTCTGGTCGTACTTGCAATATCAGCAATAGCGATCTGGGTGGCAGCAGTTGCAACCGCAGCCGTAGGGATTCTGTTGGGGATTCACGGATTTGGTCAGCTGTTTTATTCCCCGGCTCTTGGAATCGGAATGCTTGGTGTCGGCTGCCTGCTGCTGGCACTTGGGGCAGTATTTACAGTATTGATCGGATGGGGATGCATCAAACTGATTCCAATGATGTTCCGTGGATTTGTAAATCTTTGTCGCATACCATTTCAGAAAAAGAGAGGTGAATGCAGATGAAAAAAGGATGGAAGATTTTCTGGACAGTTATTATAAGCCTGACAGGGGCAGGAGTTGTATTTTGTATCATTGCGTTATGTCTTGGAGTCACATTTTCACAGTTTGAAAAAGCATATCCGAATGGAATTGGTATTATAAGAAAGGATTACGTTTCTTTCGAGGAAGATTGGGATGATGATGACGACGATGATGAGCCGGAAGAGACAGAAAATGTTGTATCAGGGGAGACATTTTCAAGCGTAGAGAATCTGAAGCTTGATATCAGTGCAAGTGAGGTACAGATCAAGACAGGGACGGATGATAAGATCCATGTGGATGATTCCAGAATGAAAACGGAAAATGCAGTGCAGAAAAGACTGTCCGATGACAGGAAAACTCTGGAAATAACAACGAAAATGCGCAGCAGTTTCGATTTCAAAAATGTGAGAAACGTAAAGGGAACACTTGTGATCTATCTTCCAAGAGATTACAAGTTCGATCAGGTGGACATGGAATATGGTGCAGCAACAGCAGAGATCGATGGACTAAATGCGAAAAGCCTTAAGATTGAAAGCGGGGCATCAGGCTGTACAATAAAAAATGCAGATATAGAGGAGTTAGATGTAGAAACAGGTGCCGGAAGTCTGGATTTTTATGGAACAGTGGAAAAAGAAGTGGATATTGACTGTGGTGCTGGAAGCGTCACACTGAATCTGGAAGGAAAAGTGGAGGATTATAATTATGAACTGGATAGCAGTGCCGGTTCGGTAGAAATTGGAGAAGATATAGATCTTGGCGGCTTAAGCACAGAGAAGTCAATCAATAATGGCAGTAAACGCACGATTGAGATATCGAACGGAGCAGGCAGCGTGGAGATCCGTTTCCATTAGAATTAACATAGACAGAAAAATGTATCAGATGAAACACATATATAATAGAAGAAACACAAAAATAGGAGAAACTTTTAGGAGGAATTTTTATGGAACAGAAAAGATTATACAGATCCGTAACAAACCGTAAGATCTGCGGTGTATGTGGAGGCCTTGGAGAATATTTTAATATCGATCCTACATTGATCCGGCTTGGAGGTGTTTTGCTGGCTTGCGTAAGCTGTGGGACTGCTGTGGTTGCCTATTTTGTTGCAGCAGTTATCATTCCGGATCCGGAATAAAAAATAAGAGAGCTTTGCCGATAAAGAAAAGGCAGAAGGAGAAGAAGCCGGAAGTAATGTTTTCGGCTTCTTTTATAATAATCAGGTATAAATGTATAAAATCCGTAATTGGGGAAACACTCTGAAAAAGGAGTTGAAAGGTATGAAAAGCACAAAGACAAAGAAAATCAGACGCGAAGATATCCCCAATCTGGAAACAAGTGAGCGGGTAAAATACGAGATTGCGGAGGAGCTTGGACTTCTCGATAAGGTTCTGGAAGATGGCTGGAAGAGTCTGTCATCAAAAGAAACCGGGCGGATCGGAGGAATCATTTCAAAAAAATCCAGGAAGAATGAGACTGGGAATTTACAATAATATTACAAATTTTAAAAAATGTGAATATTTTGCAACGTTTGTTGAAAAAGCACTGTATGTTTGATATAATCGCTTGACCGCAAAAACCGAGAAAATGGAACGGGTGAGGCAAATGAATGAAAAAATGAACGTACTGGACGTACAGCTTGATAACTGTACGGCAAAAGATGCGATGAAGATCATTGCAGAATATATGCAGACAGAAGAACTTAACACAGTAGATATTGTTACGGTGGATACCCTGATGAGAGCGACACAGCTTGACGGTATGAAAGAAGAGCTGGAGAAACTGGATCTTCTGCTTCCGGGAGATATGGCGATTCTTGAAGCTGCAAAGATCACAGATAGAAAGCGGATCCAGGAGATGGAGGATCAGACGATGCTGAAGATGGTATTCCATTATTTTCATAAGAACCGCTGTAAGATATTTATACTGGCAGGATCTGAGGAAGAAGGAGACAGACTGCAGGGCTATCTGCATGAGGCATACAGTGGGATTCAGGTTGTCGGTATGAAAGCAGTACCGGCAGACGAAAGTGAGGATGACAGGATCACCAATCTGGTCAACGGCGGAGAAGTAGACTGTGTGATTGCCAGCATGGATTTCCCTTGGCAGGAACAGTTTGTTTACCGGTGCAAAGAGCAGCTGAATACCAGAATGTGGTTTGGAACAGGACATAGTATTGCTTCCTTTGCAAATGGTGAGAACTGGGCAGATCACCTGAAAAATTTTATCGGTAAAAGGATTTTAAAACGGGAGATCAAAAAAGAGCAAAAAAGAAAAGAAGTATAATTGAAGCGACAAAAGACTGAAAATAATAAAAAAAATCAAAAAATCTTTTTCGATAGAATAAATTTTATAATAAACTCAATTGAGGAAATGCATAAAAAAATGTGATTTCCTCTTTATTTTTTTGGTAATATGTATTAAAGTATTATATATGTATATGGCTAAGTCCACAGTTGCGGGGGATGAAGATTGTACAAAGTGTATAGAACCACGGAGGATGGAGGAGAGAGAATATGATATCAAATCAGATACTGCAGAATACGATTGAAGGGTTGAAAGCAATTACAAGGATTGATCTTGGAGTGATGGATACAGATGGAAAGACTTTGGCGACAACATTTCCGGAGCCTGGAGATTATGAGAATGCCGTTCTTTCGTTTGTAGAATCTCCGGCAGAAAGCCAGGTGATTCAGGGGTATCAGTTTTTCAAAATTTATGATGAACACCAGCTGGAGTACATTCTGATCGCCAATGGCGGCAGTGAAGATGTTTATATGGTTGGCAAGATTGCAGCCTTCCAGATCCAGAATCTTCTGGTAGCATATAAGGAGCGGTTCGATAAGGATAATTTTATTAAGAACCTGCTGCTCGACAACCTGTTGCTGGTTGATATTTATAACCGTGCCAAGAAGCTTCACATCGACACCGAGGTGCGCCGCGTGGTATTCATTGTGGAGACGAACCGCGACAAGGACGGCAATGAACTGGAGAAGATCCGCGGAATCTTCGGCACGAAGACGAAGGATTTTGTCACAGCAGTCGACGAGAAGAATATTATCGTTGTGAAGGAAGTCGGCGAGAACGAAGGTTACGAGGAGCTGAACAAGATCGCGGAGAGCATGGTCAACCTGTTCCGTGCGGATGCGGACAGCGACGTTCATGTGGCATACGGAACGATTGTCGGCGAGATCAAAGAGGTATCCAGATCCTACAAGGAGGCGCGGATGGCACTTGATGTCGGCAAGATCTTCTTCGAGGAGAAGGATGTAATCGCTTACTCCACACTCGGTATCGGTCGTCTGATCTACCAGCTGCCGATTCCGCTGTGCAAGATGTTCATCAAGGAGATTTTTGACAATAAGTCCCCGGATGATTTCGATGAGGAGACGCTGACGACGATCAACAAGTTCTTTGAGAACAGCCTGAACGTATCAGAGACTTCCAGACAGCTTTACATCCACCGCAACACGTTAGTGTACCGTCTGGATAAGCTGCAGAAGAGCACCGGACTGGATCTGCGTGTGTTCGAGGATGCCATCACGTTCAAGATCGCACTGATGGTCGTAAAATATATGAAGTATATGGAGTCTCTGGACTACTAATTCTTAAAATTTGCATACGGGTATTGCAACAACTGCATACATTGAGTAGACTATATGGGATGGGACAGAGCATTTGATTCTCCGGAACCATCGGAGATGCATACAGAAATGAGGTAATTTCATGATAAAGTTAGAGCATGTCAGCAAGTCGTACTCTGCGGGAATTCCTGCACTTAATGACGTGAGTCTTAACATTGAGGAGGGAGAGTTTGTATTTGTTGTCGGTGACAGCGGTTCGGGCAAGTCGACGTTGATCAAGCTCCTGTTGAAGGAACTGGAACCGACGGAGGGAACCATTACAATCAATGGCAGAAAATTAAATAAAATCAGACGAAGACAAATCCCGAAATTCCGCCGCAACATTGGGGTGGTTTTTCAGGATTTCCGATTGTTAAAGGATAGAAATATTTATGACAATGTAGCCTTTGCACAGAAGGTCATTGGCGAATCCAACCGCTCCATCAAGAAAAATGTTCCAAAACTGTTGTCGATGGTGGGACTGGCGGCAAAATACCGCTCATACCCGAGACAGCTTTCCGGAGGGGAGCAGCAGCGTGTGGCGATTGCGCGCGCGCTGATTAACAAGCCGAAGATTCTGCTGGCGGACGAGCCTACCGGTAATCTCGATGCGAATAATGCATGGGAGATTATGAAGCTGATGGAGGAGATCAACGAGCAGGGGACAACGGTGGTTGTAGTAACACACAATCTGGAGATTGTGAAAGCGATGAATAAGCGTGTCATCACGATGCAAAAAGGCGTTGTGATAGACGATACCGCTTCGTATCATTACGGTAAGGATACCTCTGTCGAACAGGACGATGATCTGTTTGATGATTTCTTGGATGATGGAGGTGACGACGACTATGCGGATTAGTACGTTTTTTTATACAATTAAGCAGGGAATCGTGAATATCTGGAAGAACAAGCTGTTCTCACTGGCGTCGATTGCCACGATGACGGCATGCATTTTCCTGTTCGGTCTGTTCTATATGATTGTCGTGAACT
>OGZW01000220.1_pt1 | contig 41454 bp, 38 predicted proteins | sample 1577001 | NCBI WGS metagenome assembly OGZW01 (sample SAMEA3541519, study PRJEB24748) | human gut metagenome | biome: human gut; feature: human-associated habitat; material: faeces | place: China | collected 2012 | reverse complement strand
CGAAATTCCTTGTCGGGTAAGTTCCGACCCGCACGAAAGGCGTAATGATTTGGGCACTGTCTCGACAATGCACCCGGTGAAATTGAAATACCAGTGAAGATGCTGGTTACCTGCGCCAGGACGGAAAGACCCCATGGAGCTTTACTCCAGTTTGATACTGGGATTCGGTACTGCATGTACAGGATAGGTGGGAGACGAAGAAGGATGGACGCCAGTCTGTCCGGAGTCGCTGTTGGGATACCACCCCTGTAGTACTGGGTTTCTAACCAGTTACCATGATCTGGTAATGGGACAATGTCAGGCGGGGAGTTTGACTGGGGCGGTCGCCTCCGAAAGGGTATCGGAGGCGCTCAAAGGTTCCCTCAGAATGGTTGGAAACCATTCGAAGAGTGCAAAGGCAGAAGGGAGCTTGACTGCGACACCGACGGGTGGAGCAGGTACGAAAGTAGGACTTAGTGATCCGGTGGTATAAAGTGGGATTGCCATCGCTCAACGGATAAAAGCTACCCTGGGGATAACAGGCTTATCACTCCCAAGAGTTCACATCGACGGAGTGGTTTGGCACCTCGATGTCGGCTCATCGCATCCTGGAGCTGGAGCAGGTTCCAAGGGTTGGGCTGTTCGCCCATTAAAGCGGTACGCGAGCTGGGTTCAGAACGTCGTGAGACAGTTCGGTCCCTATCCGGCGCGGGCGGAGGATATTTGAGAGGAGCTGTCCTTAGTACGAGAGGACCGGGATGGACGGACCACTGGTGTATCTGTTGTCGACCAACGGCATGGCAGAGTAGCCAAGTCTGGAAGGGATAAACGCTGAAGGCATCTAAGCGTGAAGCCCCCCTAAAGATAAGATTTCCCATACCAAAAGGTAGTAAGACCCCTTGAAGACGACGAGGTAGATAGGGCAGAGGTGGAAGTACGGTAACGTATGGAGCTGACTGTTACTAATCGGTCGAGGCTTTAACCAAAGAAGGCTGAAGTGTAAGAGATGTAGAAAGATTCTTGTATGTTGTTTTGAAGGTATATCCTTTATATATAGATTTAATAATGAGATTCAAGCATTCTTAGAGATAAGGATGCTTTTTTTATTGCATAGGAAATTTCGATGAAATCCCCTATGCAATAAAAAGCCCTCCGGGCAGGATCACACTGTGGCGGCGGAAAAGATTGTTAAATCATAGTAAAATAGGTTGACGATATCAGAAAAATCTGATAATATAACCCAGAATGAAAACAAAGAATGCTGAGAGATATTAGTCAAGATGTGAAAGGAGGTGTATGTTCATGGATAGTTGCGATCGTATAGGACGAAGTTGTATGCGGGGTCAAAAAAGAAAATATAAGATGCGAATGCCGCTCTCTGTGAAGATACACGAATAGCAACATTTGTATTATGATGTCTTTTTTGATACACCGCGAAACAGAAAGTTCTTTACATCACAACAGAGTATGTGATCTGCTTTAGGAATTCAAATCTGAAGCGGTGTATTTTAGTGCCTAAATATTGGTGTTTTGCAACCAGATTTAGGAAAAGAAGGAGGATATCATGAAAAATGCAAGAAACCAGCATAGAACAGATTATGCAAAAGAATTAATCAAGATCGTACAGACAACGAAAGATAGAGAAGAATTAAAGAAAAAGATTGCAGCTTATCACGAAAGAGATATTGCAAATGCGATCGTAGAATCAGATAAAACAGTTAGAAAATGTATCTATGACATTTTAGACATTGCAGAGATTGCAGAGATTTTTTCTTATATCGAAGAGGAACCAGGAAAATATCTGGAAGAAATGCCGATTGAACAAGCAGCGAAAGTTGTATCAAACATGGATTCTGATGATGCGATGGATCTGTTTGAAGAGTTAAATGAAGAAGATAAATACAAATTATTAAAGAGACTGGATAAAGGTGCAAAAGAAGATGTCCAGAAACTGCTGTCTTACGAGGAAGATCAGATTGGTAGTTGTATGACGAATAATTATATCGTAGTAAAAAATGATGTAACGATTCGTGAGGCAATGAGTACACTTGTAAAGCAGGCAGGAGAACATGATAATATCCAGACACTTTATGTGATAGATGAGAATGGGATTTTTGCAGGAGCGATCGATCTGAAAGATCTGATTATCGCAAGAGAACATGATAATCTACAGGATATCATAAGCAGTTCTTATCCTTATGTATATGAACATGAAAAAATCAGTGAATGTATGGAAATCTTAACAGATTACGAAGAAGATTCCATACCAGTACTGACACAAGATAAGAAGATCGCAGGAATCTTAACATCTTCCGATATCGTAGAATTGGTCGATGATGAGATGGGAGATGACTATGCAAAACTTGCTGGTTTAACAGAAGAGGAAGATTTAAATGAACCCACGATAGTCAGTATGAAGAAGAGACTTCCATGGTTGATCGCATTGTTATTCTTGGGAATGGCAGTATCCTCAGTTGTTGGAATGTTTGAATCTATTGTTGCGGTATTACCAATCGTTATCTGTTTCCAATCACTGGTACTTGATATGGCGGGAAATGTTGGAACACAATCTTTAGCTGTAACAATCCGCGTATTAATGGATGAAAATCTGTCAGGTAAGAAAAAGATTGCTTTGTTATTTAAAGAAATGAAGATCGGTTTCTTAAATGGAGCAAGCCTAGCGATCATGGCACTCGTATTTTTAGGAGTGTACATCCATTTATTTAAACATTATCCATGGATTTCTTCATTCCTGATTTCAGGGTGCGTAGGAATTTCACTGATCGTTGCGATGGTGATCTCAAGCCTTGTAGGAACGATCATTCCAATGTTCTTTCATAAGATTAACATTGACCCAGCAGTGGCTTCTGGTCCATTGATCACAACCATCAATGATCTAGTCGCAGTTATCACATATTATGGACTTTCTGGTCTTGTGTTGATCCAGTTATTCCATATATAAAGAAGAGAGTGGCAAAAGTAAATTCTTGCCACTCTCTTTTTTATATGTTTGGTGCTTTATTTTTCATGATCGGAATATATTCATAAGTTGGTTCAAGATGATGTTTGCTATATAACTTATAATATTCGATAAAGATACGATCCATGATCTGAGGTATCTTTGTTTCATCAGTCTCAAATAAAATGATTAGATACTGCATGGAACTGTAATGGGTACAGACATCAATTTTTCGAATTTTTTGACGGATTGCCTGTTCCATGCAATCAAGGGCATCCTCGATGTTCTCGATATACATGATATGATCCGGATTTGTTTCCATCGTGACCATCACAAGATAACAGTGATATTTGTAACGGTTACCCAGATGATGCATATATTCATAGATTTTAGCAAACTCACGATAATCAAGATCAAGTACACCAGAGTAATTACCATTTTCACGTAATGCTTTTGCAATTAAAGAGAGGTCATTTTCAACCGTGTGGTCGTCACACTCAGATTCAGGAATCTGCCGATAGAAGGAGAAGTCGCTTTTTCCATTTTGTTTTACAAAATATAGTGCTTTATCAGCTTTTGTATAACATTCGTCAAAAGAATCTCCAATATTACACATATATAGTCCGGCAGAAATGGATGCAGCATGAAGCTCAGGATCTTGTTCCTTTCGAGTATTAAATTTCTTAAAAATAGCAGTTATAACTTCTGTAATACTATTTTGATCAGCATTTGGCATAAATAATAGGAATTCATCTCCGCCAAGACGACAGACAAGACATTCACTGGAATATTCTAATAATAGATTACCAAGAAGCTTCAATACACGGTCACCAGCTTTGTGGCCATAGATATCATTGATGGTTTTTAAATTGTCCATATCCATAAAGACAAGACATCCGCTGTGGTGTTTCATCAACTGCGCAATGGCTTGCTCACCTTTATTTCTGGTTGGAAGCCCAGTTAAAAAGTCGAGATTTTCTTTGGCTTTTTGCGTACGGATCGTGCTCATGATGTCAGAAATGAATTGACTCATTTCGATTTCAGCTTCAGGAATCTGAGTATTCTCAGTGATACTTAAATGATCTTCTTTAACATGAATACGGTCTTCCCTTAATAGTTTTAAAAAGATATCTGTGATCTCAGGATCAAACTGAGTTCCTTTATTATTCTCTAATTCCTGTATGATCTTTTCTGGCGGAAGTTGATTTCGGTAAATTCTTTGGGAACTCATAGCATCATAACTGTCAGCAACCGCAACAATTCTTGCATGTAGTGGAATCTCTTTCCCTTTTAAACTGTCAGGATAACCATTTCCATCATAACGTTCATGATGATTGCGTACAATTTCTTGTACGTGATCGATCAGAGAAATATTCTTTAAGATATTTGCACCAATGGTCGTATGTTCCTTAATAATAGAAAATTCTTCCTCAGAAAGTTTGCTTGGTTTATTTAAAATGGTATCAGGAATAGCAATTTTGCCGATATCATGAAGATGAGCAGCATTTTTAAGATTACTAAGTTCTTTTTCATTCCATCCAAGTTCACGCGCGATCAAAACGGAATACTCTGCAACACGATGAGAATGTCCTTTCGTATATTCATCTTTTGCCTCGATCGTGGTGGATAACATCTGCATCAACTGCAGAGACATCTCCTCTATATTTTTTTTACGTTTATCGAGTTCTTCTTGCTGCTGGCGTTTGATGATATCACGGATGATATGGATCGTATAGACCACATTCATAAACAACAAGATCAAAATAGCAATACCGACAAATACGCCAGAAACAGATACTTTGTAATATACAGAAATTGCTTCAAAGATCACAGCAAGCATCGTAATAAGCAGTCCAAAGAACAACAGGCAATCACTTCGACTACGATGATTCCACTGTCCGATCAGGAAAGTAACAATGACAGCAAGGAAAGTAATAATAAGGATTGTATGTGCTGCTGGCATTGTCTCAATATAATCTGCAATACCTGTAAGATGCAGGATCGTACATATGATAAAATTCAATAAAGCAATAAAACAGATTGATTGAAAGATCTTTTTATATTTACCTTTCTGAAGATTATTGACATATAAGGAAATCGGCAGAGGACATAACATGATCATAACAAAACATGAAGTTGCAAGTCCAGATGCATTTGGAACAAGAAGCTGTCGCATTTTTGATTCTCCGATCATCCAGACAGATCCCATAAGCAAACACCATCCAAGATATTCCATATTAAACTTGGTTTTGTAAACAATTCCAAGGGCGATACTGAATAAGATTGTGACAATCGATGCAAAAAAGATAAATGATCCGATCACGGTTGTAGAGAAGTTATGATTAAAAATATAACTCCAGATCTGCATTTGATCTCCACAGTAAATCGTATTGACAACACCAGAGTAGTTACTCGTATATGTTGTAAGTTCCAGACGAAGTTCCTTTCCGGCATCTGCAGACGAAGTATTGCAGAATATATAACGGCTGGCAGAGTTTTTGCCAAATCGGTGCAGACTTTTTGCATTGTACTCTTTTCGAAGTTTTCCATCAATGTAAAAACGTACATCTTGAAGGGAAGAACGGATCGCGATCACATTTTCGTTATAATCATCTGGAAGTGTAGTAGTAATGATCATTGTCTGTTTTGCTGGAACTTTATAACGTCCAGGAACAGAAATGTTTTGTTTTGTGCCATCGGATTTCTTCCATGTAAAAGTACCATTATAGATGATAGAATGTCCAGATTGGTCAAAAAACTGTTCATCAGGTCCCAAAATCTGCATTCCAATAAACCAGACAAAGATTATCGCTATCAAAATATAAAATAGTCTGGAAATATTTTTATTAGTTTTGTATGATTGTTTGATCAAAATAGTCCCCCTCCATTTGTTGATCGTATTATATATCAAAATCAACATAATTAATTTTATTATACGTTTTTATGCATCAATTTGCAATTTAAACTATACTTGACAGATCAATATTTTTTTGTTAAAGTAATCAAACAATCAATATTCCATGAGGGAGTAGTTCGCGTCATACAAAGACGTGATTTGTCAACAGACTCGGTAATGACTCGCAGACATCAAGCAAGTCAGCCTGGCAAATATTAAAGAATGAGACTCATGTATGTTCTTATAGTACATCTGGAACATACATGAGTTTTTCTTATGTACAAATAAAAAGACAATTTTGAAAGGAGAAAAACAAATGGAGAAATTTATCAACCAATCCCCATTATTTTTAGTGATCATTTGTCTGATCATAGGATTTGTATTTTTAATGAAAGGAGCAGATTATTTTGTAGAAGGAAGCTCAAGTGTTGCCAAACGTTTAAAAGTTCCTTCTATTATCATTGGATTGACGATCGTTGCCATGGGAACATCACTTCCAGAAACTGCAGTCAGTGTAACAGCGTCTATTGCTAATAATAATGCACTGGCGATCAGTAATGTAGTTGGTTCTAATATCTTTAATATGATGTTTGTGATCGGAGTCTGTTCAATTCTGGCAACGATCGGTGTAAAAAGAGAAACAATTATAAGAGATATTCCATTATCGCTTGTATGTGCAATATTACTTCTCATATTTGGTTATCTTGCAGTCGGAGATAGATCACATATGATCCTTGGACATTTTGATGGATTCATTTTCCTTATTATATTTGCTGTATATGTTCTTATGATGGTTTTTCAGGCAATGCGTGCCAGAAATAATCAGGAAGTCGTACAACTTGAAACAATGGAAAATGAAGAATTGATGATCATGTCTTATCCAAAGAGTCTGTTATGTATCGTTGGAGGTGCAGCAGCCATCGCATTTGGTGGAGATCTTACAGTTGATGCCGCAAGCAGGATTGCCATAGATTTTGGAATGAGCCAGAATCTTGTAGGATTAACGATTGTTTCGATCGGAACGTCTCTTCCAGAACTGGTCACATCCATCGTAGCCGCAAGAAAAAATGAAGTTGATATGGCAGTCGGGAATGCGATCGGTTCCAATATCTTTAATATCCTTATGGTACTTGGAATCGCATCTGCGATCAGTCCATTACAGCTGATTGGTGAAAATGTGATCGACATCATAGTTTTAGTCGTATTTTCAGTTGTAGTATGGATCTTTGGAGCAACGAAAAAAGAGATTTCAAGAACCGAAGGAATTGCAATGATCTGCATGTATCTTTGCTATAGTGCGTACATCATTATGCGCTAGGCGTGATCATTGACATTACACTGTCACAATTATAAAATGTAAGATATATGATGGAGGAGAACCAATGATTAGATTAGCAACGATAGGAACCAATTTTATTACAGACTGGCTGATGGAAGGGATTTTAGAATTAGATGAAATCCAATTAACAGCTGTATATTCAAGAAATTTAGAAAAAGGGAAGCAGTTTGCAGCAAAATATAATGTAGAAAAAGTATATGATAACTACGAAGAGATGGCAAAAGATCCAGAGATTGATGCGGTTTATGTAGCGAGTCCAACTTATATGCATTATGCACATTCGATCACAATGATCAATTACGGAAAGCATGTGCTTTGTGAGAAACCTGTTTGCTCCAACCGTGAGGAATTAGATATCCTGATCAAAGCAGCCAAAGAACAAGGAGTTGTATTTATGGAAGCCATGAAGAATGTACATTCTTCAGGATTCCATGCGATGATGGACAATCTTCATAAGATCGGAACAGTGAGAAGAGCGACGATTCAGTATTGTCAGTATTCTTCAAGATATGATAAATTTAAAAATGGAATCATTGAAAACGCATTTAATCCCAAATTATCGAATGGAGCACTGATGGATATTGGATCTTACTGTATCCATTTCCTTGCAAGTTTATTTGGGAAACCAGAAAAGATCCTCGCAGACAGTTTGTTCCTTGAAAATGGAGTGGATGGTGCAGGAAGTGTGATCGCATCTTATGGCGATAAACAGGCAGAGATCATATATTCCAAGATTACAGATTCCAAACTGCCAACACAGATTCAGGGTGAAAATGGATGTATGGTCATTGAACAATGTCCGATCATCAAGAAGATCACGATCTACTATAGAAATGGAGAAACAGAAGAATTACAATTTGACAAAAGAGATAATCCGATGATCTATGAAACAAAAGATTTTATCAGATTGATCAAAGAACATAAAGTGGATCATCAATTTTTAAGAGCATCCGAGATCGAGATGGATATCACGGATGAAGTGCGAAGACAGACAGGAATTGTATTTCCGGCAGATAAGATCCGGGAACAGTGATCGCAAGTGAACAATCTCTTAAAACAGAAAGGAAAGCAAACATGAGAAAGATCATAGCAGCAGGATGTCTGATGGCAGCCATGACACTTTGTGTTGGGTGTTCATCTGCAAAAGACGGCAGCAAAGATACAACAAAAGCAACAACAGAAACAAAGATGAAAGTGCAATCAAAATATAAAGTACCAAAGATCACAGCAGCAAAGAAAACAGACCAACTTGCGGATGCACAAAAGGGAGAAACGATCGTCACTATGAAAGTCAAAGGTTATGGAGAAATGCAGTTTAAGTTCTTCATGAAGAAAGCGCCTTTGGCTGTGAAGAATTTTGTAACTCTTGCATCGAATGGATACTTTGATGGACAGATCTTTCACAGAGTCATCAATGATTTTATGATCCAGAGTGGAGATCCAACAGGAACAGGAACAGGCGGAGAAAGTATTTGGGGAGAAGACTTTGATAATGAAGTATGTGAGGAACTTCTGCCTCTTCGCGGTTCTTTATGTATGGCAAATTCCGGAGCAGATACGAATGGAAGTCAGTTTTTTATCGTGCAGGCGAAAGCAGATACAGCGAAGAAAGGTCTGGAAGAAGGGAATGTAGAGCTCACAAAGAAACAACAAGCGTTATTCTTGGATCAGGGTGGATATCCATCCTTAACAGGAAGCTATACTGTGTTTGGACAAATGATCAATGGATATGATGTGTTAGATAAGATTTCAGGATGCAAGACACAAGATAATGGAAGTGGAGAAGTAAGCCAGCCAGTGAAGAAAGTTGTAATAGAGAAAATGACTGTTTCAAATGCAGAATAAATTAGAGGAAAACAGGTGGTTATATGCTGATCGTTGCACTTGATACTTCAAAAAAAGAGCCGTTATATGAGCAGATTTATAATTCTATCAAAGAAGAAATTATAACAGGAGTTTTGCCCTTTGGGGCCAGACTCCCTTCTGCAAGGAGACTTTCCAAACATTTAGATGTCAGCAGGAATACTGTGGACACTGCATATGCACAGCTTTGTGCAGAAGGATATATTGAATCAAAACCAAAACGTGGTTTCTTTGTCTGTCAGGTAGAAGAACTGGCAGAGCTTCACATTCCAGTTAAGATCGAAGAAGAGGAAGAAGAAATACGACCAGAGAAGATACCATACGACTTTTCATCAGCAGGAGTTGATATGGAACAGTTTCCTTATCATATCTGGAGAAAACTACTAAAAGAGATCATGATCAATGATAACAGTGAGTTATTTCAAAAGGGGAATTTTCAAGGAGATTTGGAATTGCGCAAAGCGATCATGTATTATCTGAGACAATCCAGAGGTGTTCATGTTCATGCCAGCCAGATCGTAGTGGCAGCAGGAATGGAGAATCTGCTATTTTTACTACGTCAGATTTTAGGAGAAAAAGTTTCCATTGGAATTGAAAATCCAGTTTACAAAAATGCGTATGAAATCTTAAAGGAATTGGATTTTAAGATTCATCCGATTTCCATGGACGAAAGTGGAATGTGTGTAGAACAATTGCAGAAAACAGATGCGAACTTAGCATATGTAACCCCGGCACACCAATATCCCACAGGCGTGATCATGCCAATAGGGCGAAGAAGTCAATTATTAGGATGGGCTAAAAAAGATCCAGATCATTATATTATCGAAGATGATTATGACAGCGAGTTCAGATATCATGGAAAACCAATTCCAGCGATGCAGGGATTAGATGATGGAGAAAATGTGATCTACATGGGAACATTTTCAAAAGCGATCGCACCAGCGATCCGAGCAAGTTATATGGTGCTTCCAAAGAAACTTGCAAAGAGATATCAGCAGATTGGCCAGACATTTTCCTGTGCAGTATCAAGGATCGATCAGAAAGTTTTGACGCTGTTTCTGACAGAAGGGCATTTTGAACGACATTTAAACCGTATGAGGAATATTTATAAAGAGAAACATGATCTATTGATCAAAGAAATTAAGAAGTTAAACTCCGATATTCAAATATATGGTCATGGAGCAGGAGCACATATCATCGTAAGATTCCCTGTCAGTGATCAAAAAGAGTTTCAAAAAAAATTAAGACAAAAAGGCGTGATGATCTATCCGCTCTCATGGTATTATATAGAAGGGAAACCATTGAAAGAAGAATATATTTTGGGGTTTACGAGAATGAAAAAAGAAGATATGATAAGAGGGATTGAAATTATAGGAGAAGTACTCTATTCAAAATAAAAAGTGGAGGACAATCATATGTCAGAAGAGAAAAATCAAAATGAGATTGAGGAAGTAACAAATGAGGATGAACACAAAGATGTGGAACATTACTGCTATCTTTGCAGACGTCCGGAATCTGCAGCCGGTAAGATGTTAGAACTTCCGAATAATATTTTTATATGTACAGATTGTATGCAGAGGACATTAAATTCTATGGGCAATGGTCAGTTTGGATTTATTGACGCAAGAAATATGGATCTTGACAGCATGGATATCACAAAGATGATGAACGATATGCAGAGTATGCAGCCAAAAGCGGAAGTAAAGAAGAAAAAGAAAGACAAAAAAGAAGAGCCAGAGTTTACATTAAAAGATATTCCAGCACCACATCAGATTAAGGCAATGCTGGATGAATATGTTATTGGACAGGATTATGCGAAGAAAGTTATGTCTGTTGCTGTATACAATCATTATAAACGAGTGGTTACAAACACAATGGATGAGATCGAAATCGATAAATCGAATATGCTGATGATCGGGCCAACAGGAAGTGGTAAAACATATCTGGTCAAGACACTTGCAAGACTGTTAAAAGTACCACTAGCGATCACAGATGCTACATCCTTAACAGAAGCAGGATATATTGGTGATGACGTAGAAAGTGTTTTATCAAAGCTCTTACAGGCGGCAGATAACGATGTAGACCGTGCAGAACATGGAATCGTATTCATTGACGAGATTGATAAGATTGCCAAGAAACAAAATACAAACAGCAGAGATGTCAGTGGAGAATCCGTTCAGCAAGGATTGCTAAAACTCTTAGAAGGAGCAGAAGTCGAAGTGCCAGTCGGAGCTACAAGCAAGAATGCAATGGTGCCACTTACAACGATCAATACAAGAAATATTCTTTTCATCTGCGGTGGAGCCTTCCCGAACTTAGAGGGAATCATTAAGAAACGTCTGATGAAGAAAACATCGATTGGATTTGGAGCAGATTTAAAAGACCGTTTTGATGAAGAAGAAAATATCATTGCACAGGTTACGAATGAAGACTTGAGAGAATATGGATTCATTCCAGAATTCATCGGAAGACTTCCAATGATATTTACATTAGAAGGACTGACAAAAGAGATGTTAGTCAAGATTCTAAAAGAACCAAAGAATGCGATCTTAAAACAGTATCAGAAGTTATTAGAATTAGATGAAGTAAAATTAGAATTCGACGAAGGGGCTCTGGAGGCCATCGCAGAACAAGCTCTAAAAAAGAAAACAGGAGCCAGAGCATTACGTGCGATCATCGAGAAATTCATGCTCGACATTATGTACGAGATACCAAAAGACGACACGATCGGAAGCGTAACGATCACAAGAGATTATATTGAGAATCATGGAAATCCAGAGATTCATCTAAGAGATCAGTAAATAAGAATGATACGCCAATATGTATAAATGAAATGCAGCCAGAAAGTTAAATCAATAACTGTCTGGCTGCATTTTATGTTATTTAATATTCTATTAACGAAAGTCTTATTTAATAACCTTGATCCATCCTTCAGGGGCTTCAATATGACCCATCTGGATTCCTGTTAAAGTATCGTATAATTTCTGGATGACAGGTCCCATCTTTTCCATTCCGCTTGGGAAGCAGATTTCATTACCGTGATCATAAATCTTTCCTACTGGAGAGATAACTGCGGCTGTTCCACATAATCCACATTCAGCGAAATCTTTGACTTCATCAAATAATACTTCACGTTCTTCGACTTCAAGTCCAAGGTATTCTTTGGCTACATAAACTAAAGAACGACGAGTGATAGATGGAAGGATACTGTCAGATTTAGGTGTTACAACTTTACCATCTTTTGTAATAAAGATGAAGTTAGCTCCACCTGTTTCTTCTACTTTTGTTCTTGTTGCTGGGTCAAGATACATATTCTCATCAAATCCCTGACGATGAGCTTCCATGATTGGGTAAAGGCTCATAGCATAGTTTAATCCGGCTTTGATATTACCTGTTCCACGAGGAGCAGCACGATCATAATCACTGACACGGATAGTAATAGGTTTAGCTCCTTCTTTGAAGTATGGTCCTACTGGTGTAGTAAAGATACGGAACTGATATTCATTTGCTGGTTTTACACCGATCACAGGATCACTTCCGAACATATAAGGACGGATATATAATGTAGCACCAGAACCGAAAGGTGGTACGAATGCTTCATTCGCTGCAACGACTTTCTCGATCGCTTCTACAAATTTATCTTCAGGGAATACAGGCATCTCAAGTCTTCTACATGAATCTGCCATACGGCTTGCATTTAAGTCAGGACGGAATACAACGATATGTCCATCTTCTGTTGTGTAAGCTTTCATTCCTTCAAAACATGTCTGAGCGTACTGTAATACACCGGCACATTCAGAGATTGTGATGTTGGCATCTGTTGTTAATTCACCTTCATCCCATGCTCCATCTTTGTAATTAGCTACAAAACGGTAATCTGTTGGCATATAACCGAAACCGATGTTAGCCCAGTCGATATTTTTCTTTTCCATAATATTAATGCACTTCCTTTTATTCGTATTGTAGAGTCGTTAGCCAGTCTATGTGGATGGTCGGCTAAAAATTCTTATTGCTAACAGTTTACACCTGAATATTTATAACGTCAAGAGATTTTATGCATCGTAACCATGAATGTTTTTCACCGATGGACCATATGTGAGTCCAACACCCTGAGAGCTGTTTGGTCCTTTTGGATATCCAATACCACTGTAATAAATATAATAAATTCCATTTTCCACAAAAAAGCTGCTACGGTAAATACCACGGTTGTCCCATGCTTTTTCCTTTTCAGATGGTTTTAAGATCGTAATACATTTCTTAAAATCATGCTCATTTTTGGATGAAGTATAATAAAGATTCATTTCCCGGTGCCTATGCCCTTTGTAGAAGGCAACGACGAGCATTTCATAGCCTTTCTCTGTATGAATGACATCCAGATGCCAGCTTCGAAGTCTGTCAGATGGATATTTTAACTGAATCGTGCTTGGAGTTGTCCAATGAAAACCATCTTTACTTTCACGGTATAAAACAGGGAATTTTCTTTTACAGTTAACAGTCCACATCTTATATTGTCCGTTTTCATAAATGATCGCCGGACTTAGAATACGATCAGTGCGTGCATCGGAAACCAATACATTCTGAGCTTTACTCCAGTGGATACCATCGGTTGTTGTACGTTTCATGATCTTATCGATCCTGGTACGATTATCGACTTGGCGCCAGTAACATTCTAAGGTATCGATATCTTTTCTATATACAAGATGGGTGTCTGAATTATACTGTTTGTCAGGGTCTTCAAATGGGGTTAATGGATCAAGTGCAACAGCTTTTCCCTCTCCTTCAAATGGCTTCCAATGAATCCTGTCATTGGAGACACAGACGTGGGGATTTTCTTTTCGCTGATCTGCACCTGGGTATGGAGTGTATGCCATCCAATAGCGATAGCCGTTCCATGGTTTTTCAAAGTTTAAGACTTTTGGGTGAAATGCCTGGTCATCACCGTAAGAACTGATGATATCAAGTTTTGATCTGCAAAGTTTCCTCTCCCAAGAGGTACTTGTTTTGGCAGGTTTATTAAATTCTGCCTGTGTGTTTTTTGGTGCACAAGAAGATGTGATGATCAATAAAACTAAGATCATCACCAGTGCAATGCTTTTGTTCTTTTTTAACATAATCTCCTCCTTATTGTAAGCAGCCTGTGAAAATCAAGAACAGTAAATATGGAAATTTACATAGATTTTACATAAGCTATTTACAGTATAACATAAGGAACAGTCGTGTTTTCATAAAAGTATAATAATTAAGGAAAATGAAAGAAAGTTATTGGGAAAGTATGAAAAATAATGCTATAATATTACAGAACAATAAAAAAAGCGTAAACGAAAGGGGAACCATCTCATGGACCAGATGAAGTATCTAAAGGAATTGGCAGTGCGTTATCCAAATGTCGCAGCTGCTTCAACAGAGATCATCAATCTTCAGGCAATCTTGCATCTTCCTAAAGGAACAGAGCATTATGTTTCTGATGTCCACGGCGAATATGAGAAATTCAGTCATATCATAAGGAATGGATCAGGAGCGATCCGAAGCAGGATTGAAGATGAATTTGGAAATACACTGACAACAAAGCAAAAGAAAAATCTGGCATCGGTTATTTATTATCCGGAGCAGAAGATGGATTTAATGGAGGAAGAATTACCAAAGAATTCCCTTCTTGAATGGCAGCATGATACGATGGTACGTCTGGTTCATGTTGCAAGGTCAGTCGGAAATAAATATACAAGATCAAAAGTAAGGAAAGCAATGTCACCAGAATTTGCTTATGTGATGGAAGAATTGATGGTAGAACACCGGAGAGCTGATAAGAAACGCTATGTAGAGCAGATTCTTGAAACGATCATCACGACAGGAAGGGTCAGACAATTTATTGCAGCGATGGCCCATCTGATCCAGGATCTGGCGATCGATCATCTGCATGTGATCGGAGATATTTACGATAGAGGATCTGGTCCACACAGGATCATGGACTGCATCATGAAGACAACGAATGTTGATATTCAGTGGGGAAATCACGATATCTTATGGATGGGAGCTGCATCTGGGCACCGTGCATGTATTTGTAATGTTGTAAGAATCTGTGCAAGGTACAATAATCTGGATGTTTTGGAAAATGGTTATGGGATCAATCTGATCCCGTTGGCAAGATTTGCATTGGAGTGTTACAAAGATGATGAATGTGAATTATTCCATGCATCTGGAGAAGTGGACGAGAGTAATATCCGAGAAGAAGAATTGAATAAGAAGATGCACAAAGCCATTGCGATCATGCAGTTTAAAGTAGAAGGTCAATTGATCAAACGCCGTCCAGACTTTTTGATGGATCAAAGATTACTATTAGATAAGATCGACTATGAAAAAGGAACGATCACATTAGATGGAAAAGAATATGAATTAAAAGATAAGAATTTTCCAACGATCGATCCAAATGATCCATATAAATTGACCAAAGAAGAAGAATATGTGATGGAACATCTGGTAACTGTATTTAAATACTGTGCTTATCTTCAGGAACATATAAGATTCTTATTTGCAAAAGGGCACTTATACAAGGTATTCAATGGAATGCTTCTATATCATGGCTGTGTACCACTAAACGAAGATGGAACATTTCGTGAAGTAGAGATTGAAGGAAGAAAGTACGCAGGGAAAGAACTTTATGACGTCTTAGAACATCTGGCAAGACAGGGCTATTATGAGGAAAAAGACATGAAAGCCAGAAAATACGGACAGGACATCATGTGGTTCATCTGGTCAAATGAAAACTCACCAGTCTACGGAAAAGCAAAGATGGCAACGTTTGAGCGCTATTTCTTGGATGATGCAGATCTTAAGAAAGAAAAGAAAGATTATTACTATCAGTGGTATGAAAATGAAGCAGTGATCAACCAGATCTTAGAAGAATTTGGATTAGATACATCGACAGGCAAGATTGTAAACGGGCATATGCCAGTAGCAGTAAAGAAAGGCGAAAGCCCGATCAAATGTGGAGGAAAGCTATTTGTCATTGATGGTGGATTCTCGAAAGCATATCAGAAGACAACAGGGATCGCAGGTTATACCTTAGTGTCTAATTCTTACGGATTAAAACTCGTAGCACACGAACCATTTGTATCAAGAACTATAGCGATCAGAGAGGAAACAGACATCCATTCAGATACGATCGTTATCAATAAGGTAACGAAACGTAAATGTGTTATGGATACTGATAATGGCAAGGCACTACAGGAGAAAGTGGCAGATCTTGAACAGTTATTATGGGCTTATCAGAAGGGACTTATTACGGAGCGTATTTAAATTAATTTTCATAAATTGTATCATACACATAGATTAACAGATGGAAATTGGGTGCATAAACTATAAAAAACCTGAGGTATTTCTATGCCATGTGAAAATGCAGCTCAGAGTAATGATTATTTTGAATTTATCGGGGAATACAGCGGAGTACTTGACTATGTAAAAGAAGAATTCAACACAGAATGTATTACAGTGATCGATCAGAGATTCGCGATCGCATATGTCAAAAAGAACGGACGGACATCCATATATGGACAAAATTATCCATATAATACGATTCCACGTTGTTTCGGTCTGATGGACACACAGATGTTAGAAGATGTCGGAGTAGCGCAAGTCAGAAGGAGTATCTTGGATCTTTATGGAAATGGTGTTTTAGTTGGAATGATCGATACAGGGATCGACTATGAACATCCAGCATTTCGCTATGAAGATGGCAGCAGTAAGATATATTCTCTCTGGGATCAGACAATAGAAGGTGACCCAGAAGATACATTTCTGGGATATGGGACAGAATATACAAAAGAACAAATAGAAGAGGCACTGAAAAGCGACGTGCCACAGCAGAAAGTACCATCGAAGGATGAATCTGGACATGGTACTTTTTTAGCAGGTTTAATTGCTGGAAATGAGGATAACGAAACAGGATTTTCAGGAATTGCTCCGAATGCAGGATTGATCGTAGTGAAATTAAGAAAAGCAAAAGACTATTTGAAAGAATATTACTGTATTGATCCAAAATATGAAGCATATGCAGAAACAGACATCATGCTGGCAGTTCACTATATCGATCATATTGCAGAACAGTTGCAAAGACCGATCGTCATATTCTTAGGCATTGGCACCAACCTTGCGTCTCATCTTGGAACAGGACCATTAGACCAGTATCTGTCAGGCAGAGCGATGCTTCGGGGAGTCGCAGTTGTCACAAGCGCTGGAAATGAGGGGCAGGCAAGACATCATTACAGTGGTCAGGTTTCACAAAATGATGCAAAAGTGGAAGTCAAAGTTGGAGAGTCGGAGTATGGATTTACAATGGAACTATGGGGATTAGCTCCGAACCGCTATTATGTAGATATTGAGTCACCGTCAGGACAGAAAACAGGTAGGATACAAGGTGGGTTAAGCGGGCAAAGATATGTAACATTTTTATTAGAAAAAACAAGGCTGATCGTAGAATACTTTACGGTAGATACATCTGCAGGAGCTCCAGTTATCGTTATGAGATTTCAAAATCCGGCACCAGGAATCTGGAACATCTACGTCAGTGACGATGGCGTAGGAAATCGTGAATTTGATCTGTGGCTTCCAATCACAAACTTTATCAGCGAAGATACATTTTTCTTGGAATCCACACCATATAATACACTGGTAGCACCATCAAATACAGGATTGCTGATATCTTGTGGAAGTTATAATTCCAACACAGGAAGCCTCGCGATCGACAGCAGCAGGGGATTTCCAAGAAATGCGGTTAAACCAGATTTTACAGCACCAGGAGTAGAAATTCTAGGACCGTTACCAAGGAAACGCTATGGCAGAAAATCAGGAACAAGCGTTTCAGGAGCAATTACCGCGGGTATAGCAGCATTGATGTTAGAATGGGGGATCGTGCAGAAAAATGATATGCAGATCAATACGACAAGAATTAAAAATTATCTAATCCGGGGAGCAAGGAGAGATCCGGAAAGAATCTATCCAAACAGAGAATGGGGGTATGGTCAAGTGGATCTGTATGAGGCATTTTTGGGAATTCGGTAACAGCTATTTTCTGACTTATACATGCAGCATTACTTTTCGATAATTTACGAAACAAAGAAACAAACAACTAAGAAACAGTCCCCACAAATATCCGTTCACTCCATACAAAGGAATCGCAAATAAAATAAAACAAATCTGGATCACAAGAGATACACTATTATGAAGTAGTGTATCTTTTGTTTTTCCAAGCCCATTTAATATGGTAGATAAGATGGAAGAACAATACAAAAACGGACATAAAAAAGACAATGATCTTAAATACTTTCCGCAAAGAGGATCATGAAAAAAGAAATTTCCGATCCAGGGTCCAAAAACAAAGAATCCGCCAAAAGCTCCAATTCCAAGAAATGCACAAAAGATAAGAGGTAAGATCGCACAACGTCGAAGATAAGAGGGATCGTTGTGAGTTTTGGCAGCAGAAATCTTAGGCAAAAGCATCAAAGATAATGCATTGGTGATCGTAGAAGGAAACATAATAAAAGGCAGTGCCATGCCGCTTAAGATGCCATAGATCTCGACGCTGCGGTAACGATTTCCATAAAAACGATATAACATCATTGGGATCAGAATACTTTGCACACTCTGTAATAAGGTGACAGAAAAACTATTCAAAGTCAGTGGAATCCCAAGGGATAACAGTTCATGAAATACAGAACGTTTTGATGCAGAAAGAGTAGACTTTGACAAGCTGTCAGCAGACTTTTTGTGTAAGAAATAGAAGATCAGAGTAAAGAAAAATGAAACGATCTCCCCAACAGTCATTCCACAGACAGCTAGAAAAGCAGGAACTGGCATTTTCTCTATCATGAATACAGAAAGTAAAAAGATAGAGGATACCCTTGAAATCTGTTCCAGACACAAAGAAAAAGCAGGAACACCCGAATTCTCAATTCCAAGGCAGTACCCATGAATACAGTTTTTGATCCCGACAAATGGAAGAACAAGAACAGCAAGTCTCAGGCATGGTACACAGCTTGGTTCATGAAGAAAAACTGAACAGATCAGTTCTGCATACCAAAATACAAAGAAGGAGAAAATGATACAAAGGCACAGTGTAAGAATGATCGTAATGCGAAGTACGTAACGAGCAGCATTAGTATTTCCCGTAGCTTTTTTCTCAGCAGTGATCTTAGAAAGTGCGATCTGAAATCCCTGAAAACAGATAGCAAATCCAAGAAGATAAACAGGAAAGATCAATTGATAAATTCCAATCTGATGTGCACCGATCACTCCTGCAAGAAATATTCTATTATAGAAGCCGATGAGTCTTGAAAAAAAATTAGAGAGTGTTAAGATCACAGTTCCGCAAATAAACGGGCTTGCCTTTTTCATAGGAAATACCAGCCATTTTTAATCATTGTATGAAATTAAAAAAAAAGATATGCCAAATAATGTTGACATAAGATACATGCTTTGTTAAGATAACAAATGAAATCCGAGTTATATAGTCGGGATTGAGGTGAGAGAATGAAATTATCGACAAAAGGACGCTATGGATTAAGAGCGATGGTAGACATTGCAGTATACAGTCAGGACAGCCCGGTACCGATCAGTGCGATCGCAGAGAGACAGAATATTTCAGTCAGATACTTAGAGCAATTATTACCCAAATTGAAGAAAGCGGGGATTATCAAAAGTATTCGTGGGGCACAGGGTGGATATATGTTAGATAAAGATCCAAAAGATATTTCGGCAGGAGATATTTTAAGGACTTTGGAAGGAGATTTAACACCAATCGACTGTGCAGCATTTACCGGAGACACATCGACTTGCAGTGGCACAAAATTCTGTGTGACCAAGACAGTTTGGCAACGAATCAATGACAGCGTTCAGCAGGCGGTTGATTCGATCACTTTACAAGAATTGATGGAAGAATCAATCGAAATACATACCAAATATGATCAAGAAGAAAGGTAGGAATCATAATCATGGAAAAGAAAATCATTTACTTAGATCATGCTGCTACTACAGCAACAAGACCGGAAGTTGTAGATGCAATGCTTCCTTATTTTACAGAAAACTTCTGGAATCCATCCAGTGTATATACACCAGCATTAAATAACCGTAAAGTTGTAGACGAATCAAGAGAAACGATCGCAAGATCACTTGGAACAACACCAGAGAATATCTACTTCACAGCAGGTGGTTCTGAATCTGATAACTGGGCATTAAAATGTACAGCAGAAGCTTATGCAAATAAAGGAAAACATATCATCACAAGTAAGATCGAACATCATGCGATCCTTCATACATGTGAATATCTTGAGAAAAAAGGATTTGAGATCACATATATTGACGTTGATGAGAACGGAATCTTAAAATTAGATGACTTAAAAGCAGCGATCAGACCAGATACGATCTTAATCTCTGTGATGTTTGCAAACAACGAGATAGGAACGATCCAGCCAATTAAAGAAATCGGAGCTATTGCAAAAGAACATGGAATCTTATTCCATACAGATGCAGTTCAGGCATATGCTCAGATTCCGATCAATGTAGATGAATATAATATCGATATGTTAAGTGTCAGCGGACACAAATTCGGTGGACCAAAGGGAATCGGATTCTTATATATCAGAAAAGGATTAAAACTTCGTTCTTTCATTCATGGTGGAGCACAGGAAAGAAAAAGACGTGCTGGAACAGAGAATATCACAGGTATCGTAGGAATTGCAAAAGCAGTTGAAATCGCATTTGCAACAATGGATGAAAGAATCAAGCATGAGACAGAAGTCCGTGACTATGCGATCAAGAGAATCCTGGCAGAAGTTCCATACTGCCGTTTAAATGGAGATGCACAAAAGAGAGTACCAAACAACATCAATATCAGTTTCCAGTTCATCGAAGGAGAATCTTTACTGATCATGCTTGATATGGCAGGAATCTGTGCATCCAGTGGATCAGCATGTACGTCAGGATCCTTAGATCCATCTCATGTACTGTTAGCTATTGGACTGCCTCATGAGATCGCTCATGGATCACTTCGTATGACAATCGGAGAAGAAACAACAAAAGAAGATATGGATTATGTTGTAGACAATATCAAAGAGATCGTGACAAAATTAAGAACAATGTCACCATTATATGAAGATTTTGTAAAGAAAAATAATTAAGAGGTTTTCCATAGAGGAAAATAAAATTTCAGTAGAATTTATAGATAAAATCAGGAGGAATCATAATGTACAGTGAGAAAGTAATGGATCATTTTCAGCATCCAAGAAACGTAGGAGAAATTGAAAATGCCAGTGGTGTGGGAACAGTTGGTAACGCAAAATGTGGAGATATCATGAGAATCTACTTAGATATCGATGATAATGGAATCATCCAGGACGTTAAATTCAAGACATTTGGATGTGGAGCAGCCGTTGCAACAAGCAGTATGGCAACAGAGCTTGTCAAAGGAAAGAATATTCAGCAGGCATTAGAAGTAACAAACAAAGCGGTTATGGAAGCATTAGATGGACTTCCACCAGTGAAAGTTCACTGTTCTTTACTTGCAGAAGAAGCAATTCACGCAGCATTATGGGATTATGCTGAGAAAAATGGTATCAAGATCGAAGGATTAGAAAAACCTAAAACAGATATCAGTGAAGGTGAAGAAGAAGAGGAATACTAGGAGGCAGTTGTGAAAGAAAAAGTCGTGGTTGGAATGTCAGGAGGTGTTGATTCATCCGTTGCGGCGTATCTCTTAAAGAAACAGGGATACGATGTGATCGGTGTGACAATGCAGATCTGGCAGGAAGAAGATGAGTTTGTTCAGGAAGAGAATGGAGGATGCTGTGGATTATCAGCTGTTGATGATGCAAGGCGTGTGGCGCAGATGATCGGAATCCCTCATTATGTCATGAATTTTAGAAAAGACTTCAAAGATAAAGTCATTGACTATTTCTGTGAAGAATATTTAAATGCAAGAACTCCAAATCCATGTATCGCATGTAACCGTTATGTGAAATGGGAGTCCTTATTAAAGCGTTGCTTAGACATTGGAGCAGACTATATTGCAACCGGACATTATTCACAGATCACAAAGCTTGATAACGGACGTTATGCATTAAAATGTTCTAAGACACAGAAGAAAGACCAGACTTATGCATTATACAATCTGACTCAGAATCAGCTTTCTAAAACACTCATGCCGATCGGGGCATACACAAAAGATGAAGTCAGACAGATCGCAGAAGAGATCGGACTGTTAGTTGCCAACAAGCCTGACAGTCAGGATATCTGCTTTGTAGATGATAACTATGGCGAATTTATCGAAGAGACAACTGGAACAAAGATTCCAAAAGGGAACTTCGTAGATCCAGAAGGCAATGTCTTAGGAGAGCATAAAGGGATCATTTACTATACAGTAGGGCAGAGAAGAGGTCTTGGATTATCCTTGAAGAAACCAGGATATGTCATCAAAGTAGACAAAGATACGAATGAAGTTGTAGTCGGAGACAAACAGGATCTGTTTGCCAATGTTTTATATGGAAATAAAGTAAACTGTATGTCTGTACCAGAGTTTGAAGATGGTATGAAACTGATGGCGAAGATTCGTTATAATAGTCCGGAAGTCCCTTGTAGAGTCTATATGACAGGGGAAGATGAAGTAAGAGTTGTCTTTGATGAACCGCAGAGAGCGATCACGCCAGGACAGGCAGTCGTATTTTATGATGGAGATGTTGTTGCAGGAGGAGCTACGATCCTTCGTGCAGCAAATGAAAATATGTGAATTTTATTTCATACTTTCTTCTAAAAAAAAGTTATGTTACAATACAATAAGTTGTATATTAAACACATAACAGGAGAAAGAGGTAGTATGCTAAATTTTATCAGAGGATTTTGTATGGCATTAGCTGACAGTGTTCCGGGTGTATCTGGTGGAACGGTTGCGTTCTTACTTGGTTTTTATGACAAGTTTATCATGTCACTCGATCATTTGATGTCAGGAACAAAAGAAGAAAGAATTGAAGCAATTAAGTTTTTAATAAGGATCGGCATTGGATGGGTCGTTGGAATGGGAGCAGCAGTTTCTGTTCTGGCAAGTATTTTTGATGACAGGATCTATGAAATCAGTTCTTTATTCTTAGGACTTATCATTTTTGCAATTCCGATGATCTGCAAAGAAGAGAAAGATTCATTAAAAGGAAAATACCAGAATATCATCTGGGCAGTGATTGGAGTTGCACTTGTTGCAGCAATCACATACTTTAATCCAGTATCTGGAAAAGGAATCAGTGTTAGCGTAGAACATTTAAATATCGCATTGGTTGTTTATATCTTCGCAGTAGCGATGGTAGCGATCTCAGCGATGGTACTTCCAGGGATTTCAGGATCAACAATGCTTCTGATCTTTGGGTTATATGTTCCAGTGATCACAGCACTCAAAGAAGTGATGCATCTTCATCTGTCTTACTTCCCAGTCATAGTGATCTTTGGATTTGGAATTTTGACAGGAATCGCACTCGTGATCAAACTGATCCGCCGTGCATTGGAGAACCATAGAAGTGCGATGATCTATTTTGTTATCGGAATGATGATCGGTTCTTTATATGCGATCGTTATGGGACCAACAACACTGGAGAATACAAAAGCAGCGATGACACTTCATACGTTCCATCCAGTATTCTTTATTATCGGTATCGTGATTGTCTTCGGTCTTGAGAAGATCAAAGCAATCGCAGAATAATACGAACAATTAAATGATACAAAAGTATTATGATCATAAAAGAAGTTTTGCAGGAATTTATCTGTGAGACTTCTTTTTTTGATATATTTTGTGAAGAGATGATGATCGTAAATTCATGATAAACATTCACAGTTTTGACATAATCCTATGATAGAATAAAGTCAACAAAATAAGAAAGATGTTTCTTTTTTATAGGAAAGAAATATAAATAAATGGTATGAGAAAATAAGATCAGGAGGAAGATACAAGGTGAATGAATTAAAGATATTAGTTGTGGATGATGAAAGCAGAATGCGAAAGCTAGTCAAAGACTTTCTGACAAGAGCCGGCTATCAGGTGTTAGAAGCACAGGATGGTGAAGAAGCGGTTGATACCTTTTATTCTACAAAGGGAATCAATCTGTTAGTATTAGATGTTATGATGCCGAAGATGGACGGATGGGAAGTTGTCAAAGAAATCCGTAAAGTATCTAAAGTTCCGATCATCATGCTGACGGCAAAAGATCAGGAACAAGATGAACTTCTTGGATTTGAACTTGGAGTGGATGAATATATTTCCAAACCATTCAGCCCAAAGATCTTGGTTGCCAGAGTGGAAGCCATTTTAAGAAGAACGGTTCAGACAGAAGGTGAACAGATAGAAGCTGGCGGAATTGTCATGGATGTTGGAGGACATCATGTCTCTATTGACGGCAAAAGCATCAATCTGAGTTACAAAGAATTTGAATTATTACAGTATTTTATGTCCAATCAAGGAAGAGCTCTTACAAGGGAAAGTATCTTAAATCAGGTATGGAACTATGATTATTTTGGAGATGCAAGAACGATTGACACCCACGTAAAGAAATTAAGAAATAAACTTGGTGAAAAGGGTTCTTATATTCATACGATCTGGGGAATGGGATACAAATTTGAGGTTGAAGAGAATTGAGAAAGAAATTATTAAAGAACCGTTCAGTCAGAGTCAAGATGACATTGATGCTGATCATCATCATGACGTCGGTGATCTTATTATCAGTACTGATCAATCTTACTATGTTGAAGACATATTATACTGTGAAGGAAAAGAAGACGATCAAAGAATCCTATTACCAGATACAGAAAGTTTTTCAAAAAGATACGGTACGGAAGAATGATGTGGATGAGATTGCGAAGACTTATAATTACAGGGTTTTGATCAGTGATGGATCAGGAACGATCGTTTATAGTTCTGAAGGAGAGAAGAGCTTGATGTATAAAAGCCTTTGGAATATTTTAAATGAAAATCTTGATAAGATCAGTAACCAGATCAAGAAGCAAGGTTATGCGGTTATGACAAATACCAATAAGAGTATGGGAACAAGCATCAATCTAATGGGCTATCTGGATGGTGATTATACAGTGATCATAAGTACACCGATGGAAAGTATCCAGACAAGTGCCAGATTATCCGGACAATTTACGATGTATGTTGGACTGATCTTGATCATTTGCGGTGCAGTTGCGATGTATTTATACAGCCGTCAGTTTACAAGACCAATTGAAGACATGGCCAAGGCCGCGAATCAGATGTCACATTTAGATTTTGATGTGAAAGTACCAACAGGATCTGATGATGAATTAGGACGACTTGGAGCCAGTATCAATGAGTTATCATCAAAATTGGAATTCACCATTTCAGAACTGAAAACAGCGAACAATGAATTGCAAAAAGATATCGAGCAGAAAGTACAGATCGATGAGATGCGAAAGGAATTCTTATCCCATGTATCCCATGAATTAAAGACACCGATCGCACTGATCCAGGGATATTCGGAAGGCTTGAAAGACAATATCTTAGATGATGAAGAAAGCAAAGAGTTCTATTGTGACGTTATTGCAGATGAAGCAAAGAAGATGAACCGTATGGTACAGAAACTTCTGACATTAAATCAGATTGAATTCGGAAATAATCAGGTCAATATGGAACGATTTGATATCACAGAAATGATCCGCAATATGGTAGAATCAAGCAAGATCCTTGTGGAAAAGCAAGGAGTCAAGATCATATTTGATGAGCCAGAGACTCATGTGTGGGCAGATGAATTTATGATCGAAGAAGTTGTGAATAACTATCTGAGTAATGCCAGAAATCACGTAACAGATGATGGGATCATCAAAGTCAGCTATTGTCGTCATGGAAATGACGTGAGGATCAAAGTATTTAATACGGGAGAGCATATTCCACAGGAAGATATTGATAAATTGTGGGTAAAATTCTATAAAGTCGATAAAGCAAGAACAAGAGAATACGGTGGAAGCGGAATCGGATTGTCTATCGTAGAAGCAACGATGAAAGCACATGGCAAAGATTATGGAGTTGCCAATGTAGAAGGTGGTGTAGAATTTTACTTTGATGTGGAATCTGCGGATTCTGAGTCTGTACAATGTTAAAAAAGCATTTTTATAATGACTGTGTATGAAAGTAAAAATGCTACAGACAAAGAAATGAGTTTTGTGGTATGATAGGTAAATAGTGTAAGCAAAAAGAAATCAGTGTAAACTGGTTTCTTTTGGATAATAGGTAAAAAGGATGAAAAGAAATATGTTAAAAGATTACAAAGAACAGATTCAGGATGCAGACCTTGTATTAGTGGGGATTGGACGAGAATTGCGTGCAGACCGTGTGATCGATTTCAAGAAAGCGATCACAAATGAACATTACCAGAATCTCATCGGTAAAGAAGATGAAGATTCCAAATGGATGAGAACCGTTTACGAGAGAGAGTATTTATTATCCATGAAAGAGATAAATCTGTTTAAAGAATTAGAAGAAGTTTTAGAAGGAAAAGAATATTTCGTAGTGACAAGTAACGATGATGGATTATTGTATCATACCCATTTAAAGAAAGATCACGTGACAGCACCATGTGGAAACGGAGATTTCTTCCAGTGCAGTGCGCCATGTGATGAGCAGCTCTATCCTGCGAACTTAGGACTTAGAGATTTGATCGACTATTATGAAAAAACAGGAAAGATCGAACATCTGGAATGTCCAAAATGTGGAAAACAATTGATTTTTAATGTCCGTACAGAAGAGACAAAATCCATCTATATCGAAGGAGCTTACTTAAATTCATGGGCAAGTTACACAAAATGGCTGCAAAACACTTTAAATAAAAAGCTTTTTATATTAGAATTAGGAGAAGGTTTTGAAGTTCCAAGTTTGTTCCGCTGGCCTTTTGAGAAGATGGCATTCTACAATGAGAAAGCAACATTCGTAAGAGTTCATCATTCATTATACCAGATCGGAAAAGAGATCAAAGAAAAAGGAATCGGGATCAAGATGGACAGCCGTGACTTTTTAAACATAGCACACGAATAGGAGGCACCTATGATAGCGATTATTGATTATGATGCAGGAAATATCAAAAGTGTTGAAAAAGCACTCAATTATCTTGGAGAAGAAGCAATCATCACAAGAGATCACGATGAGATCGTAAATAGCGATAAAGTGATTCTTCCGGGAGTTGGAGCATTTGCAGATGCGATGGAGAAGATCCGTCATTATGGATTAGAAGAAACGATCCATGAAGTCGTAGAGAAGAATATTCCATTTTTAGGAATCTGTCTTGGATTACAGTTGATGTTTGAATCCAGTGATGAAGGACCGGGAGTTAAAGGACTTGGATTATTACCAGGAAAGATCTTAAGAATTCCAAAGAGTGGAGATTTAAAGATTCCTCATATGGGATGGAATAATATCAAAGTCAAAGAAGATTCGAGATTATTCAAAGGACTGCCAGAGAATCCTTATGTATATTTTGTACATTCTTACTATCTTCAGGCAGACGATGAAGATATCGTAGCAGCGACAACCGAATATGGTGTGAAGATTCACGCAGCAGTAGAGAAAGACAACATCTTTGCCTGCCAGTTCCATCCGGAAAAGAGCAGCACCGTAGGATTACAGATTTTAAAGAACTTCGTTTCACTATAGGAGGAATTGGCTATGCATACAAAGAGAATTATCCCATGCTTAGATGTCAAAGCAGGACGTGTTGTAAAAGGTGTAAATTTCGTTAATCTGATCGATGCAGGAGACCCAGTAGAGATCGCAGCAGCATATGACAAAGCAGGCGCAGATGAACTTGTATTCTTAGACATCACAGCATCATCTGATGCAAGAAATATCATGATCGATATGGTAAGAAAAGTCGCAGAAAAGGTATTTATTCCATTTACAGTAGGTGGAGGAATCCGTACCGTTGATGATTTTAAGGCAATCTTACGAGAAGGTGCAGATAAGATCTCCATCAACTCCTCAGCGATCAATACCCCAGATCTGATCAATGATGCAGCAGACAAATTCGGAAGTCAGTGTGTTGTCGTAGCAATCGATGCCAAACGCAGAGCCGACGGAAGCGGATGGAATGTATACAAGAATGGTGGAAGAATCGATGTAGGCTTAGATGCTGTAGAATGGGCCATGGAAGCAAACCGCCGTGGAGCAGGAGAAATCCTGTTAACAAGCATGGACTGTGACGGAACCAAAGCAGGATATGACAATGAACTGACAAGAATCATTGCAGAGAATGTTGATATTCCAGTAATCGCATCTGGTGGTGCGGGGAATAAAGAACATTTTTATGATACATTGACAGAAGGAAAAGCAGATGCAGCATTGGCGGCTTCACTGTTCCATTTTAATGAATTGAAGATATCTGATCTGAAGGAATATCTGGATCAGAGAGGGATCAGTGTCAGAAGATAGAATTATATCATTTGATGATAAGGAAAGAAGACTCTTTTTTGTGAGGAGTCTTCTTTTTTAATACAATGTTATTGTGAAATATTGACAAGAATAAGTGGATGTGTTTTAATTACATAAAATATAAATATTTACATAATAAACAGGAGGGAACATATGGAACAAAATGAAAATAATTTTATCAGCGAAGAAGTAAAAAGAAGGAATTCTAGATATCAAGTTAACTCTTAACGGAAATAAAAAGATTAACATAGAAATGCAAAATACCTATCAGGAAGACTGGGCAGAGAGAAGCCTTTTCTACAACTGTCGGATGTTTACAGAAGGTTTTAAAAAAGGCGATCCTTATTGGAAGCTTTCACCTTGTATCCATATAGGAATCTTAAATTTCAACATGATGTAAAGTCCTGGATATTACCATAAAGTGACACTGCGAGATGAAAAAATCAAAGAACTCTACAGTAGAAAATTTCAATTCCATGTGATAGAATTAAAGAAAACAAAGACAGACAAAGGCAAAGCAAGAAAGCATCCTCTATATCGTTGGGCAAGACTGATCGCAGCAACAACATGGGAAGAGGTTGCGCAGGAATCAGCAGGTAATAGATATATGGAAAGGATACAAGAAGAAATGGTAAAGATGAGCCAGGACGAACGGGACAGATATCTATATTTGAGAAAAGCGATGGCAGCGAGTGACAGAGTGAGTCAGTTACAGAGTGCGGAAAATCGTGGAAGAAGAGAAGGAAGAAAAGAGGGAATTTATCAAGGGAAAATTTAAAATATACCCCAAAATATACCATGTAAGATGGACATGTTAAAAAGGGAAGGCTTTGATGGAATATCAGAGTCTTTCTTTTTTTCAAATAAAGAAGACTATGAAAAATATTATTATGTGTTGACAAAATTGGGGGGGGGTATAACATAAGAACATGGAGATTGGAGGGGAGTTTATGACAGAAAATCAAAAGAGTAAATGTAAGAAAATTATTCATGCAGCAAGTGTGTCAGCAGGAGGAATAGGTGCAGGAGTTGCTCAGATTCCGGGAGCTGATAATGTAGCAATAAAACCGATTCAAATTGCAATGATAACAGCTTTGGCTGGGGTGTTTCATAAAGATTTATCAGAAGCAGGGGCATCTGCAGTATTAGGTAATTTTTTAGCATCGACAATTGGACGAGGAGTTTCTCAAGTTTTAGTTGGGTGGATTCCGGGAATAGGAAATGCTATAAATGCGACAACAGCAGCAGGTTTAACAGAAACACTAGGATGGTCAGTTGCAAAATTATTTGATGAAGATGATGAATGATAAATTAGGAGGTTTGTTATGCGAAAAACAAGAGGTGATTGCAGAGTTGGTACTTTTGAAAAAAAACATGGATTACCACCGGGAGCAATCAGAAATCCAGATGGAAGAGATGCAAGGAGCGATAAGAAGATATCAACACTTCGTAAAGATTGGGATAAAAGAAAATAAATAGTTTAGAGAAGAAGATTTCGATTGAGGTTGAAGTCTTCTTTTTTTCAAATTCGTATGATAGAATGAAAGAAAATGCAAAGGAATAGGTATACAAGAATACAAAAGTAAAAAAGGAGGCAATACAAATGAGTATCAAAACAGAACAAGCAGCCGCAAATCACAAAAAAGGTTACAACTGCGCTCAGGCAGTCGCATGTGCTTTCAGCGAAGAAATGGGAATTGATGAAGAAATTATCTTTAAAATGATGGAAGGACACGGCTTAGGAATGGGATGTATGGAAGGAACATGCGGAGCGATTACAGGAGCAGTTGCAGTGATCGGAGCACGAAAGAGTTCAGGGAACTTAGAAAAACCAGCATCCAAAGGAGCAACCTATCAAGTATCAGGAGAATTAGTCAAACGTTTTCAAGAGAAGAATCAGGCAACAAAATGCAAGGATTTAAAAGGAATTGAGACAGGAAAAGTTTTAAGATCATGTCCAGGATGTATTGAAGATGCTGTGATAATCTTGGAAGAGATTCTAGAAAAATAAAGTAGAATGAAATAAAAATAGAAAAAGAACTTTTGTTTGGAGAAGATAGTATTTCGGTCTAAGAAAGTTCTTTTTTTATTGAATTTAAAATGTAAAATATTGACAAAAAATAAGTAAAAGTGTTTTAATTACATAAAATACAAAAATTTACAGAAAAGAAAAAGTTGACACCAAATATGACACCAAATATAATAGAAAGAGAGGGATACAAATGTCAAAATGGGATAAATTAATTTTACGCATTTATAATTTGTCAAAAGATTTACGTTTTAAAGAATTACAGAAGATATTGGAAAGCTATGGTTACGAATTAAGAGGACCAAGTGGCGGAAGCAGTCATTATACATTTCGGAAAAAAGGTTGTGTGCCAATTACAATACCCAAACACGAACCAATCAAAAGAGTATATGTAGAAATGGTAAGACAAGTAATAGAAAGTGAGGAAAAAAGAGATGAAGACATTTGAACATTACATGGAAAATTTTTACAGAATAGAAATTATCGAAGACAAAGAAGAAGGCGGATTTGTTGTATCCTATCCAGAATTGCCGGGATGTATCAGCTGTGGAGAAACAGTAGAAAGTGCTTTAGAAAATGCAAAAGATGCGAAAAAAGAATGGATTAAGGCAGCATTAGAAGATGGGATAGAAATCCAAGAACCAGATAGCTTAGAAAATTATTCAGGACAATTTAAATTAAGAATTCCACGGAGTTTGCACAGATCATTAGCAGAACATTCACAGCGAGAGGGAATTAGTATGAATCAGTATTGCGTATATCTTCTTGCAAAAAATGATGCGATATATTCAAAATAATAAAACAAAAAAAGTCCCACGACAACCTAAAAATTGTCATGGGACTTTTTTCATATCTATCTAATTAACAAAAGATACTATTTATTCAAATTCTTCTCCGCAGCAGATAACATCAGCTTAATACGGTTGATCTGGTTAACCTCACTAGCTCCCGGATCATAGTCGATCGCCACGATGTTCGCATCAGGGAATGCCTGACGGATTTCTTTGATAACACCCTTACCAACGACATGGTTCGGTAAGCATGCAAATGGCTGTGTACATACGATATTTGGAGCACCACTGTGAATCAGTTCAACCATCTCACCTGTTAAGAACCAACCCTCACCAGTCTGGTTACCGATCGATACGAATGGTTTTGCATATTCTGCAAGGTCTTTGATATATGCAGGCGGCTCAAAACGGTTACTCTTGGCTAGCTCTTTACGAAGAGTCTGACGATAACGTTCAACGATCCAGATTGCGGAGTTGCTGACGATCGCAGATTTCTTGGATTTACCAAGGTAACGGTATTTGAAGTTACTGTTGTAGAAGCTGTACATGAAGAAGTCTAACAGATCAGGTACAACAGCTTCCGCACCTTCACGTTCCAGAAGTTCTACTAAGTGATTGTTTGCATCTGGAAGGAATTTAACAAGGATCTCTCCAACGATTCCGACACGAGGTTTCTTGATATCCTTTAATGGAATGCGGTCGAAGTCACGAATGATTCCACGGATATTCTTCTGGAATGTATAGAAGTTACCTTTGGCAATATCACGTTTACATTTAGCAGCCCATTGTCTGTGTAATTTGTTGACAGAACCAGGTTTTACTTCATAAGGACGTGTATGATAAACCGTTCTCATAAAGACATCACCATAAACGATCGCCTGAACTGCTTTGTTTAATAAACCAGGTGTAAAGCTAAATCCACTGTTTTTCTCGATTCCCTGGGCACTTAAACCAACAACAGGAACATAACCGTAACCAGCTTTTTCAAGTGCACGGCGGATAAAACTGATATAGTTTGTCGCACGGCATCCACCACCTGTCTGGGAGATGACAAGTGCGATCTTATGAGGATCATATTTACCAGAAAGTAATGCGTTCATTAACTGTCCGATAACGATCAGAGATGGATAGCAGGCATCATTATTTACATACTTAAGACCTGTGTTAACATCTTCCATACCACCCTGATTTAAAACTTCAACGTTGTATCCACAAGACTGCAGAGCAGGCTCTAAGAACTCAAAATGGATCGGAGACATCTGAGGAACTAACAGTGTATAGTTCTTACGCATCTCTTTTGTAAATTCCACACGTTTGATCGCTGGAGATACAGGTTTTGGTTCGATCTTATGTTTTTTACGGACACGGACAGCACTGATCAGTGAGCGGATACGGATTCTTGCCGCTCCAAGGTTATTAACCTCATCAATCTTTAATACTGTGTAGATACGTCCGGATTTTGTTAAGATATCTTTCACTGTATCAGTTGTAACAGCATCCAGTCCGCAACCGAAAGAGTTTAACTGAATGACTTCTAACTGTTTATTTGCTTTTGCATAGTTTGCTGCAGCATATAGTCTGGAATGATACATCCACTGATCCTGTACGTTTAATGGACGTTCAACCTTTGATAAATGAGAAATAGAATCCTCAGTTAAAACAGCAATTCCATAAGAGTTGATCAATTCTGGAATACCATGGTTGATCTCAGGATCGATATGATATGGACGACCACATAGAACGATACCAGTTCTGCCAGTTTCAGCAAGGTAAGCAAGGACTTCCTCACCCTTATTCTGGATATCTGTACGAACCTGTGAAAGTTCTGCATAAGCTTTATCAACCGCGTGATTTATTTCGTCAGCAGTCAAATGATACTGAGCTTCTAATTCCTCAAATAAACGGGATTTTAAAGCTTCTTCATTATCCAGTGCTAAGAATGGATTCATAAAGTTGATATGCTCTGTTGCAAGTTCTTCCATGTTATTTTTGATATTTTCTGCATAAGAAGTAACGATCGGGCAATTATAATGGTTGTTTGTACCTTCCATTTCGTCACGTTCATAAGGAATACAAGGGTAGAAGATATCCTTGATTCCCTGTTTGATCAGCCACATCACATGACCATGGGCTAATTTTGCAGGGTAACATTCAGATTCACTTGGAATAGATTCGATACCTAACTCATAAATCTTACGAGAAGATTCAGGAGATACCACAACTTTAAATCCAAGATCCGTAAAGAATGTATACCAGAATGGATAGTTTTCATAAATATTTAAAACTCTAGGGATACCAATGACTCCACGAGTGGCTTTCTCATCAGATAAAGGTTCGTAGTCAAAGGTACGATGAAGTTTGTAATCGTAAAGGTTTGGAATATTTTCAGCATTCGGTTCTTTCCCAATACCACGTTCACAACGGTTACCAGTGATATAACGGCGGCCGTTAGAGAACTTATTGATCGTTAACAGGCAGTGATTTGTGCAGCCTTTGCATCGTGTCATGGAAGTATCAACACTCATCGCAAAGATTTCTTCTAATGGAAGCATAGAAGTTTCCATACCATCTTCGTAACGTTCTCTCGCAATCAGTGCGGAACCAAAGGCACCCATGATACCTGCGATATCAGGTCTTACAGCATGACATCCGGAGATACGTTCAAAGCTTCGAAGAACCGCATCATTATAAAATGTACCACCCTGTACAACGATATGTTTTCCAAGGTCAGATGGGTCTGTTAACTTAATAACTTTATATAAAGCATTCTTGATCACAGAATAAGCAAGACCAGCAGAGATATCTCCGACAGTTGCCCCTTCCTTCTGTGCCTGTTTTACTTTAGAATTCATAAATACCGTACAACGTGAACCAAGATCGATTGGATTCTGTGCTGTTAAAGCAACTTTGGCAAATTCCTGTACAGAATGATTTAAAGATTTCGCGAAAGTTTCAATAAATGAACCGCATCCAGAAGAACATGCTTCGTTTAACTGTACATCATCAACAACTCCATTTTTGATACGGATACATTTCATATCCTGACCACCGATATCAAGGATACAGTCCACATCAGGATCAAAGAATGCAGCTGCATAGTAATGTGCGATCGTCTCAACTTCTCCAAAGTCAAGATTTAAGGCAGCTTTTACAAGATGTTCTCCGTATCCTGTGGAACAGGAAGATACGATCTTAGCTGTCTTTGGCATCTGTGCGTCAATCTCATGAAGCGCTTCAACAACGGCGTGAAGAGGACTTCCGTTATTGTTATTGTAGTAGCTGTAAAGAAGTTCTCCATCCTCACCAGCTAAAGCAACTTTTGTTGTAGTAGAACCGGCATCGATCCCTAAGTAACAATTTCCTTTATATGTAGCAAGATCTCCACGTTTCACAACATGACGGTTATGATCTTTTACGAAATTTTTATATTCTTGTTCACTCTTAAATAAAGGCTCTAAACGGTCAACTTCCTGTTGGAGTTCAATCTTCTTCTCAAACTGTTTTAAAAGATGTTCAAAATCAGTTGTAACTTCCTCTTTAGCATTCAGAGCAGCACCGACAGCTGCAAATAAATGAGAGTGTGTAGGAGCGATGATCTCATCATCTTTTAGGTTTAATGTACGGATAAATGCTTCTTTTAATTCTGTAAGGAAATGAAGAGGTCCTCCGAGGAAAGCAACATTTCCACGGATCGGTTTACCACATGCAAGACCACTGATTGTCTGGTTTACGACTGCCTGGAAAATAGAGGCAGCAAGGTTTGGTTTTGTAGCACCTTCGTTGATCAGGGGCTGGATATCTGTTTTGGCGAATACACCGCAGCGGGCTGCGATCGGATAGATCGTATCATAATCTTTCGCATATTCATTTAATCCGCCAGCATCTGTTTGTAATAAAGAGGCCATCTGATCGATAAATGATCCGGTACCACCGGCACAGACACCATTCATACGTTGATCAATCCCATTTGTGAAATAAATGATCTTAGCATCTTCACCACCAAGCTCAATGGCAACATCTGTCTGAGGTGCATAATCCTGAAGTGCACTTGATACACAGACAACTTCCTGACAGAATGGAATATCTAAGTAAGAAGAAATGGAAAGTCCTCCGGAACCGGTAACGGTTGGAGCAAATGTCATTTCCCCAATCTGGTCTTTTGCCTTTTTTAATAAGGAAGATAAAGTTTCCTGAATCTTGGCAAAATGTCTCTGATAATCAGAGAAAAGTATATTATGTTGTTCGTCGATGACAGCGACCTTGACTGTCGTTGAGCCAATATCAATTCCTAATCGTTTCATCTTCTCGTATACCTGCTTTCTATAAAAGTACTATAATTTCAAGCGTTAAAATAATGTTAAAAAAACATATCTGTCCAATATACATGGACATTATATCTATTATAATCATTTTCAAAATAATTGCAAATAGGAATATTATCTAAAAAAATCGGAGAAAATAATGGAAACAAGGGAATGCTGCTGCATATTCTATAAAAAAAGCGAAGGAATGCCAAGAATGATGCAGACAAATTCGTGTAAAGGGACAGTGTATGTTGTAAAGGAAAAGGATAGTTTATATAAGATCGCGAAGGCACATGGTGTCAGGGTAAAAGATATCATGAGACAAAATCCTTTTGTAAATGTATATAATTTACAGATTGGAGATGAATTATGTGTGCCTGGATTTACGAACGTGATCGAAGGAGCTTTCATTCCATATGTTGTAAAAAAAGGAGAAACAATCCTTGATATAGCCAAGATGCACAAAACAACAGTGGAAAATTTAGCAAAAAGTAACAAAAAAATTAGGGAGTTAACACTTCCAGTTGGTACAGTACTGTTAATTGACAAAGCAAAATGAGTTATTTATAATGGAATAGGTAAAAGTTTGGAATTTTAGATATTTCAGATGATAAAACAGGATTCATAGAGTCCTGTTTGTGGGGAACTTATGGACAAGGTACTTCCATAGAAAGGAGCGGACAATGATCAAGTATTATCGCACGATGGATCACCAGATTCATGAAATCAGTGAACCTATGGAAGGAACCTGGATATCGTTAATTCATCCCACAGCTGCAGAACTTGCGAAGATCGCAACAGACTATAAGATTGATATTGATGACTTAAGAGCACCACTGGATGAAGAAGAACGTTCTCATATCGAAGTGGAAGAAGGTTATACTTTATTTATCGTAGACGTTCCGACAACAGAAGAGAGAAAGGAAAAAGAATACTTCCTGACGATTCCATGTGGTATCATCCTGACAGAGAAAGTGATCATTACGGTCTGTCTGGAAGATACAGCAGTGTTAGCAGACTTTAAGAATGGAAGGGTTCGAAATTTCTGGACATTTAAAAGGACAAGATTTATCTTGCAGATCCTTTATCGGAATGCATCCTTGTATCTGCAGTATCTGCGAATCATTGATAAGAAGAGTGATTCTGTTGAGAAGCAGCTTCATATTTCAACAAAGAACCAGGAACTGATCGAGCTTCTGGAATTAGAGAAGAGTTTGGTTTACTTCTCTACATCCCTGAGATCAAACGAACTGGTGCTTGAGAAGATGTTAAAGATTGATAAGATCAAACAGTATCCAGAAGATGAGGAATTACTGGACGATGTTATTATAGAGAATAAACAGGCGATTGAGATGGCAGACATCTACAGCAATATCTTAAGTGGTACGATGGATGCATACGCATCCGTTATCTCAAACAACCTGAATATTGTAATGAAGGTTCTTGCGATCATAACGATCGTTATGTCGATTCCGACGATGATCGCGAGTTTCTGGGGAATGAATGTTCCAGTACCACTGGCACATTCAGCACATGGATTTTTGATCCTTGTGATCGTATCCTTGATCCTTACGATCTTTGGAGGATATATCCTTGGAAAGAAAAATATGTTTTAATTTTTGATGATAAGAAAGGTTTTTTATGTGGCTTAATAAACTGGAAGAGAAGTTTGGCAGATATGCGATACCGAATCTCCCTAAGATCATTGTTTTATTGTATGCAGTCGGTTTTGTGATCGCCAATATATCACCACGATTATATAGTTTACTGGAATTGAATCCGTATCTGATCTTGCATGGACAAGTCTGGAGAATTGTGACATTCCTGTTGATCGGACCAGAGACGAATTTGATCTTTGTAATATTTGTATTGTTATTTTATTACTCGATCGGAAGCTCATTAGAGCAGGTATGGGGAACATTCCGATTCAATATGTATTATTTGATCGGAGTTTTAGGAACGATCGTTGGGGCATTTTTAACTTATGCGATCCTTACATTCGCATATGGAGAAGGCTATGGAGCGTTTGTTAACATGGATACTTTTTATCTGAACATGACGTTATTTTTAGCATATGCGTCTATGTTCCCAGAGATGGAAGTATATTTGTATATGATCCTTCCAATCAAGGTAAAATGGCTTGGATACTTAGATGGATTATATTTAATCTACATTTTTTTAAGTTCAGGCTTTACAGTTGCCGGAATTTCGGTTAAAGTATCTATAGTTGCAGCTTTGTTAAATTTTCTACTATTTTTCTTCTCTATGAAGAAGATTCGAAGAATGGGAGCAAACTTCAAGGCTAAAACAATACATAAGAAGAAGGCGAGAGCGTACAAAGCTAAGACGATCACGCCAAAGAAGAATGGTGCGATGCACGAATGTGCAGTGTGCCACAGAACAGAACTTGACGATCCAGAATTGGAATTTCGTTATTGTTCAAAATGCGATGGGAATTATGAATATTGTCAAGATCATTTATTTACCCATAAGCATGTGAAAAGGTGAGTTGTTTATTATTTAAATATATTTTTGAAACCAAAGGAGAAAAATTATGCTAACCAAGAAGACAAAAATCATTTGTACAATGGGACCTGCAACAGACGACGATGAGGTATTAAAAGACCTGATGCGTTCAGGAATGGACATTGCCCGTTTAAACTTCTCTCATGGAGATCATGAAGAGCAGTTAGGACGTATCAAGAGAATTAAGAAGTTCAGAGAAGAACTGAATTTACCAATCGCTATTTTACTTGATACAAAAGGACCAGAGATCCGTACAGGATTATTAGAAACAGATGATGATGTTGAATTAGTAACAGGTCAGGAATATACACTGACAACAAGAGACATCAAAGGAAATAATGAAATTACCAGCATTACATATGCGGAACTTCCACAGGATGTAGAAGCTGGAAACACAATCCTGATCGATGACGGATTAATTGAGTTAAAAGTTAAAGAAATCAAAGATGGAACAGATATCGTATGTGACGTTATCAACGGAGGACTTTTAGGAAGCCGTAAGGGTGTTAACGTACCTAACGTAAGAGTTAACTTACCATCTATCACAGAAAAAGATAAAGCAGATATCGAATTCGGTCTTGAGAATGGAATCGACTTCATTGCAGCATCATTCATCCGTAATGCAGAAGCTGTAGAAGAGATCAAAGATATCATCGGTGCACATAACATGCATGTTGGTGTAATCTCTAAGATCGAGAACATGGAAGGTGTTGAAAACATTGATGCGATCATCGATGCATCTGCTGGTATCATGGTTGCCCGTGGTGACCTTGGTGTTGAAGTACCTGCTGAAGAAGTACCTTTCTTACAGAAAGAGATCATTAGAAAATGTAACGATGCATTCAAACCAGTTGTTACAGCTACACAGATGTTAGATTCTATGATCCGTAACCCACGTCCAACAAGAGCTGAGGCTACAGACGTGGCAAATGCGATCTATGATGGAACAGATGCAATCATGTTATCTGGAGAAACAGCAAAAGGTAAATATCCAGTAGAAGCTGTTAAGATGATGAATCAGATCGCAATCTCAACAGAAGTTCACTTAAGCACAAAGATCAAAGATTACAGATCTAAATATATCAATCGTGGAATTTCAGCAGCAGTTGCTTATTCTGCAGTACAGACAGCACACAATGTAAATGCAAAATGTATCTTAGCATCAAGTATGTCAGGATTCACAACAAGAATCGTATCTAAATTCAAACCAGATGCACAGATCATCGGTCTGTCACCAGATGATGCGATCGTACGTCAGATGCAGATCTATTGGGGAGTACGTCCTTTCAAATCTCACAAAGCTGAGACAACAAAAGATCTGTTAGATGAAGCAACAGATATCGTATTAGATGCAGGACTTGCTGAGAAAGATGACATCTTAGTCTTAACAGGTGGTGGACCAGCTAACCATCGTGGAAAAGGTGTTACAAACATGCTGAAAGTTGTAAAAATCGGCGAATTTGGCGAGTAATCGACAACAATATATGTTAAAATGGGGATGTAGTAATACATCCCTTTTTGTTTTATCAGGAATTTTATCAGAAATGAATGGGGAGAATTTTCAGGAGGAAAAATGAGTGAAAGTTTCAGAACGTGTATACATATCAGAGATATTAAAATTACAAAAGAAACGTCTTTTTTGTAAAATACAAGAAAAGAAATCAATTTCAAGATTGTACTGTATTACACTGCCGCTCTGGAACAGTGCATTTCTGGAAATATATCCATATAATGAACTATTATCCGATATTCACGAAGGAAAAGATATCATGATCGTAGGAATGGCAGCAGGACGAGATGATGCAGTTGTTATGTTAAGACGCATGATCAATGATCTGTATCATAAAGGAGAACTTGAGGATGTAACAACATATTTTTGTGGGGAAGATAAATGAGTATACTATTTTTAATATTAAAGATCATAGGAATCCTGATCCTGATACCGATCGTGTTATTGTTGATCCTTTTAATCTTCCCGATCTGTTATCAGATCGAAGGAGATTTTGATGGGAAGAGTCCCAAAGCACAGGTAAAGGTATCATGGGCAGTTATATTTTTACGTGCAAAAGCATTCTATGAAGAAGAGCTGAATTTTGGAATCAGGATTTTTGGAATACCGATTTATGATTCAAGGAAAGAACACTGGTCTGTATTTGGAGAGCATAAAAAGAAAGATAAGAAAAAACATAAGAAAAGATCAGACTCTAAAAAGAAACAAAAAAATAAAAAAAACAATAAGAAACGAGTAGAAAAGAAAAAAAGTACATATCCTTCTGAAGATGAAGATGTATATAATCTCACATGGGATGAAAAAGAAGAAAGAACAAAGACATCAACAACAAGAAAAATGTACGAAAGATCAGAAGATAAGATATCAGAATCTAAGATAGACAAAACAACAGATAAAGAGAAAGAGTTTTTTGGCAAAAGAATCGTGAATTTTCTCAAAAAATGTTATAATAGATGCAAGAATTTCATAACAAAGATCCGTAAGATCACAAATAAGATGGAAATGATCGGAGATCTATTGGAAGATGAGGATATCATTGATGCAGTGAAGCGGATCAAGAGATATGGAGTGAATGGGGTAAAGCTGTTACTTCCACAGAAACTAAATGCAAAGATTATATTTGGATTCGAAGACCCATATTACACGGGAAAAGTCTTAGGCTGGACCGCTGCATTGATTCCAATCTACGGTGATCATATCAATATCACACCAGATTTTGAGAAGAGAATCTTGAAAGGAGAGCTAAAGATCAAAGGAAGGATCCGAAGATACAAGATCTTACATTTGTTATGGAAAGTATATAAAGATAAAGATGAATTGATCAAACAAAAAGACCGAGCAATAAGAATGATAGGAGGCAGTTAAAATGAGCAAAGAAAATTTAAAAGATACCATGGGTTCATTATTTGACGGTATGGAAGGATTCTTAACATCAAAAACGGTCGTAGGAGAACCAATCTACATCAAAGATACGATTATCTTACCATTAGTTGACGTCTCCTTCGGAATGGGAGCAGGAGCTTTCTCTGGTGATAAGAAGGACAAGAGCGGTGGTGGAATCGGAGGAAAGATGACTCCAAGTGCAGTTCTTGTCATTAAAGATGGACAGACGAAACTTGTGAATATTAAGAATCAGGAAACAATCGTGAAATTACTGGATATGGTACCAGATGTGATCGATAAGTTTACGGGGAAGAATGAGACATTAGAAGATATTGTGGATGATCTTGAAAAGTAAAATTCTATTTGTATGAGTTGAAGGTCATCGAGTATTTAGAGAAAAAATGAAAGATAGCATG
>OGZW01000206.1_pt1 | contig 42384 bp, 68 predicted proteins | sample 1577001 | NCBI WGS metagenome assembly OGZW01 (sample SAMEA3541519, study PRJEB24748) | human gut metagenome | biome: human gut; feature: human-associated habitat; material: faeces | place: China | collected 2012 | reverse complement strand
TGTCCGGCGTGCTGGTCGGCTGCGGCGGTGGAAGTGCTGCGGCCGATGAGGTGAACGGAAAACGGCGACTTCGTCAGCTGGGGAGACCCCAACGCCGAAAGCACCGCCCAGGTGCTCATCGCCCTGTGCAGTCTGGGCTTGGACCCGGAAACGGATGCCCGGTTTATCCAGAATGGCCGCACCCTCCGGGACGGACTGCTGTCCTATCGCACCCGGGAGGGCCTGTTCCGCCACACGGCGGAGGGCCTCGAGGACCTGATGGCCACCGAGCAGGCCATTCTGGCCCTGCAGGCCCTGGACCGGCTCCGGGCAGGCCAGGGGCGGCTGTATGACCTGCGGGATATCCCCCCGGCGGCCTCTGCAGGCGCCTCCCCCCTTCCCTGGCTCATCGCCGGGGCGGCGGTTCCGGCGGCGGCGGGCATTGTCATCATCGTTATAAGAAAGAGGAAACGCGTATGTACGAAATAACCCGGAATGTTCTGGCGGAAGTGAAGAAGGCCATCGTGGGCAAGGACGACGTGATCTCCAAGGTGTGGATCGCCCTGCTGGCCGAGGGCCACGTCCTGCTGGAGGACGTCCCCGGCGTGGGCAAGACCACCATGGCCCTGGCCTTCTCCCGGGCCCTGGGGCTGGACACCAAGCGCATCCAGTTCACCCCGGACACCATGCCCTCGGATATCATCGGCTTCTCCATGCCCGGAAAGGACGGCATGGTCTATCAGCCCGGGGCCATTATGACCAATCTTCTGCTGGCGGACGAGATCAACCGCACCTCCAGCAAAACCCAGTCCGCCCTGCTGGAGGCCATGGAGGAGGGCCAGGTGACGGTGGATCGCGTTACCCATCCCCTGCCCCGGCCCTTTGCGGTGCTGGCCACCCAGAACCCCGTGGGCTCCGCCGGGACCCAGGACCTGCCCAATTCCCAGCTGGACCGCTTTCTCATGAAGCTCAGCATGGGCTATCCGGACCTGCAGAGCCAGATCCACATTCTCCGGGACCGCAGCGGGGAGGACCCCCTGACCCGGGTGCAGGCCGTGGCGGACCGGGACGCCCTGTGCGAGGCCATCCGCCGCCACCTGTTCCAGCGCGTAAGCGGTGAGGTTGGACAGGTCAAGCGTGGACAGCTGCTTGAGCTTGTTTTCCTCCACGTCCACGCAAACAGGGAGAGAAAACTCCTTGCCGTACACCGCCTGCCGCAGCAGGGCAAGCTCTGCATCGGCCATGGCCTCGCTGGTGGCGTAGGTGTAGTAGTAGACGCCCACATCCAGCCCGGCGGCCCGGGCGTTGCGGTAGTTGGTCTCAAAGGTGGGGTCGATGTACAGGCCATCTGCCCGCTTGGAGAGCTTGCGGTTAGTGCTCACGGTCTTGAGCATTGCCCCCTTGTAGCCCGCCGCTGCCACCTGCGCCCAGTCGATAAGGCCCTGATACCGGCTCACATCCACAAAGCGATAGGGCGGGTCGCCCTGCCAGCCGGTCACAGCCTCTGCCCCGGGGGGTTCGGGAGGTTCCGGTGCGGGCTTTGCCTCTTCGGCATCCTGCTTGTCCCCGGGGCCAAAGATAGCCCGCACCAGCTTTTCCAGCAGCTCCAGCAGTTTATTCATTGTAGTAGTCCTCCCCCGTGATCTCCTTGTACTGCTCTTCACTGATCTCGCCGTCGGTCACCCGCTTGGCCAGCTCCCGCTTGACCCCGGTGCGGCGGCTTGCGGGCATCTCTGCCCAGGTCTTGGTGCCTGCGGCCAGTCTGTTTGCCCAGATTTTATCCATACTGTACCTCCTTACTTGTTGACGGCGGCATCCAGCTCGCACAGCGAGTCCTCGATAGTCGCCAGCCGCTCCTGTGATTCCATGTCCTGCTCACACAGGGCGTCCTCCATCTCTGCGGCAGTCTTTGCCAGCTGCTCCGCCACGGGTCCGGTCTTGTCGGTCATCCGGTAGTGGCGGTCGATCTCGTACCAGTCATAGCAGCGCCCCTCCGCGTCCTCCGCGCTGCGCAGCTTGCGGATGACCCGGAAACTGTCGGTGATGGTCTGGTCGGGATACTCCCGCTCAAGCTGGTGGTAGCCGGTCAGACCGGTGTGAGCGTCGCCGATGGTCTTGAGGACTTCAGCGCCGCCCTCTGTGCCAAAAACATAGTCCACGTCAGGTTCTCCTTTCTCCGATGCTCTCGGACGACGTGCTTCAGGTCGCGGACGACCCGCTCTCCCCGAAACAGCCATTGATAGAGATGATAATTGTTGCAGTGCCGGAGCTGTCCGAGGCGCGAGAGCAGACTTGCTGCCGCTCTGGGCGTGATGGGCCTCCCCTGCCGCCTGCGCTTGCGATACCGCGCCAGCGCCCGCTTGATGTGCAGCAGATTCCGCTTGCGGGGAATGGTGTACCCTCTGCCGTAGCGATAGCCTACGGCATCCGGCAGGCGGCCTTTGGTGCGCTCATAGCCACGCCGGGGCGGGAGCAGCGGCTCTTTGCGCTGCGGTTTTGCCACCGGGAACACCTGCCAGTCGCCCTTGAGCTGCAGGCCGTGGGCGTCAAGCCAGTCTTCGACCAGTAAGCGGAGCTTCCGCAGCTTGCGTTTGTTGGGACCGAATGCCGTCATGTTGTCCATGTACCGGGCGTAGTGTTTGCAATAGCCGCTCTCCCGGATGAGCCGGTCAAGGGGCTGTAAGACGGCGTTGGCGAACCACTGGGAAGTGTACGTCCCCAGCTTTACGCCGTCCCGGATGATGCGCCGGATGAGGTCGAGGACACGGCAGTCCTTGTAGAGCTGCCGCATCCGGGCCATGACGACTTCCGGGGTCAGGCTGTCGTAAAAGTGGCGGATGTCGCCACAAAACTCGTACTTCATCCCCTTGCGGTCGTACTTCATCCATCGCTGGATGGCGTTCTTTTCCCGGTGCGGCCCGCGTTCCCGGATGGAGCCGCAGCAGTAAAAATCCATTCCCCGCATCATCCTGGGCTGCAAGACCTGGATGAGGGCGTGGTGGACGTACTGGTCGGGCCACTGGGCCGGTTCGCTGATGGTGCGCCATTTCCGGGCATTGGCGTCCCATCGCTGGCTGACATGGGGCTTTTTCGGCTCAAAACCGCCGACGAGTATTCGCCGCAGGTCTTCCACCCGCTGCGCCTTGGTCTCCTCCACCCACGCCGTACAGGTGTTGGGCTTGTGGCCTCGATTCCAGTGGTGGGTGCGGTTCACTTCGTCGATGGCAAGCAGCAAATTATCATCGGATATAAGCGTATCAAAGAGCTTTCCAGCTCTCTTCATGGGATACCCTCCTTTTAGCTGTACGGACGTTCCAGCGCCCCTTGCGGGGTGTACTAGCCCGCTCCCAAAATGCCTATCTTCACCGTGAGGTGTGCGGCTGCCTGTGCCGTAAAATGTGAGGTTGGATAAAATCAAAAAGGAAACGACAGCCGAGGTTCCCGTCGTAGTTCGACGCGGTGTTGTAGTTGACGTAGAACATACCATAGTTGGCGTTCTGGTTATAGTTACCGCCAACGTAGAGGCAGGGGTTCGACGAGTCAAAGTTCCAGTTATCGCACGAGCCCGGGAACAAAAAACACCGGCAATGCACAGACAGTCCCATATAAAGTTCAGCGCCTTACGGCGCGGTTATCTGCGGGGGCTGCGGCCCCCTCAGACTCCCCCGTTGGGGAGTTCTTGGAGGCGGCAGCCGACGTACCCGCCATAGTACGACGCGGTGTCGCAGTAGACGCAGAACATACCATAGTAGGCGCTCTGGTTATAGTGACCGCCAACGAAGAGGCAGGGGTTCGACGAGCCAAAGTACCAGTTATCGCACGAGTACGTTGCGTCACTACCGGACGCGGATGTGGGGATAAACACCGGGAAGCCGCCGTTTGCCTTGACCTTGAATGCGGACGGCCAGCCATTGGACGGGACGCCCACCGCGGTGCCATTGCTGCTGTCGCTGAACTTGGAGGGGTTCAGGATGATGTTCAGGCCGTCGCTGTTGTTGTAGCAGCCATCGCACCAGTCCGACACGTTATCCCACAGGCCCTCGATGTTGCGGTACTGCGTCCCGTAGCCATAGGCGGTGCGGCTGCTCTGGGTCGTACCGGTGTGGTACGGCATACTGTCGGTGTAGCCCATCGACTGCGGAGAGCTGTTGTTGCCGCATCCATAGCCGATTTTCGCCTGACTGTTCCAATCGGCAAACTCGACGATGTACAGCAGCCAGAGCGTAAACCGCATGGCAAAATCGCTCTGCCAGATGGTTGAGCCGAGATTGTGGATGCCGGAGCGGGCCGAAGAGCGGGTCATGTTCGCCCTGGGGCTGCCGCTGCCGCTCTTATAGGTGCCGTTGCAGTGGTATCTGCCGATGTACACCACGTCCCGCTCACCGTGACCGTCGCCTCTGTCCATGTGGGCGGGGCTGACGCTGTAGCCCTCCACCGCGCGGTCGGCGATCTGAATGCTCATGCCCCTGCCGTTTTGGGTCAGCTTGTACCAAAATTTCGGGATGCTGACCATCGTGCCGCCGGTGCGCTCGCTCTTTACCATGCCCGCCCAGGGCTGTAAGTTGTCAAAGGGACTGCCATAGCTGCTTGCGCCCGCGACGTAAGGCACCGGGTCGGTAAAGTCTGCCGCCTCGTCGGTGCGGCTCCACTTGGTGGTGCTGGTGCCGTCCCAGCTTGCGCCGTAGATGTGGGTGTATGCAAGTTCAAGGGGATAGTCCTTGTACTCGCTCACCTCCAAGCTGCCCTCGGCGGTCTCGTCGCCCAACGTGGCCGTTACCGTCCACGTGCCAGCGATGGGCAGATACAGCTTGATGCTGCCGCTCTCCGGCACCGTGCCGGAGACGGTCTTGTCCCCGCACTGGGCGGTGACGGTGCTGCCCGCCTTAACCGTGACGGTCAGGGTGTAGTAGGTCAGGGTAAGGGTCTTGGTGCGGCAATACTCCGCCTGCATTGTCTCCGTGGCCACGCCGGTGCCGAGCGTGGCGGTGACCTCCCACTCGCCGTCGTGGGGCAGGGCCGCAGAAAAGCTGCCGTCGGTGGCCGTGCCAGTTACCTTTTTGTCCCCGCTGACTGCGGTGACGGTGCTTCCCGCTTCCGTCTGCACCACCACCCGGGGCAGTACGATGCTGCCTACAGCCGCAGCGTCCGCAGCAGCGCCGGAGATGGTGAGGGTGGGGTCGGTGGTGACGCGGCCCTCGGTCTCCTTGGCAAACTGCTCTGCCCGCTTGGCAGACTCCGCAGCGGCAGCTTTGGAGCTTTCAGCGGCCTCGGCCTGCTGTGTGGCAGTCTCGGCCTGCTGCGTGGCAATGCCCGCCTGCTGTTCTGCAGCCTGAGCAGAGGCAGCGGCGGCTTCCTTGGCCTTGGCGGCAGTTTTTGCGCTGGCTGCGGCCTCCTCTGCCTTTTGGGTAGCGGTGGAGGCAAAGCCCTCCACATACTCAAGGCTCTCAGCCATCGCCTCCCGCACCTCGACGCCCCGCTTTGCCTTGCGGATGTCATTGATGTTTTCTTCGAAAGTTTTGTTCACAGGCTCTTTACCTCCGTAGGCTCGTCATAGATGACGTCCTCATCAAAATAAAAATCGTCCCACAGCCAGTCTGCACCCGCGTAGGCGGTGGCGTTGTACTTGTAGGGATTGCAGGTGCCGGTGATGGAAAATGTGCCGGTATGCCGGTCTCTGCTCTGGGGCGACACTGTCCACAGACCAACCCAGAAGTTGGCCGGGTCCTCGTCCAGTACGCAGCGCAGCCACTGCCCCTGCAAGGCGTTTTCGAGGATGCTCTGCACCTTGCGGCGCTCATCCGGCGGAGCCTTGCATTTGAGGTCAAGCCGGATAGTGCGCTGGAGGTAGTGTACCTTGCCGTCCACAGCCCGGGTGAGGTCGAGCAGAAAATCGCCGCCCGGAACCTGCACCAGCTTTTTATCCGGCTCAGCCCCGGAGATGAGCGGGCTGCCCACCAGCAGGTAAAGGCCGAGGTCGTCCAAGGTGTGCAGAGAGCCGATTTTTGCCCCCATGAGCTTGCCCATAAAAATCACGCTCCTTTACATAAAGCCCTGCAGCTCCATGGGCAGGCAGGCGGTATCGTCCCGCTGCCATGCCCCGGAGGCTGTCTGTCGGTATCCGCTGCCAAAGGTCACGCCGCTTTCGGACGCCTTGACGTCCCGCCGCTGGGCCAGAGCGCCGGGGAAGAGGATGGAGTAGGTCTTGCCGTTCACCGGCAGCACCGCAAAGGCCCGGCCACTGCCCCCGGCGGCAGCCCACGCTGCGGCGTCGCCGTCGTAGGTGAGCAGCACCGCCGCATAGCCGGAGAGGTCTGTGCTCGTGGTCTGGGCCGCAAAGGTGGAGCCCGACCAGCTTTGCAGCTCGGTGCCGTTTTTTACGCCGGAGAAGGTCAGGCCGTCCGTCCCGAAATGGATGTTGGCCGTGATGCTGGCGTGGCCCACTGTCATGCCTGTGGAGGGCGCATAGTCGATAAAATCGCTGGCCGTCTTGCCCGCCTGCGTGGTGTCTATCTGCGTTGTACCTGCGTACCGGCTGGTGGATGCTGTCTTTTCTGAGAGCTCGTTGGTCACGCCCAGATTTGCCACGGCCCGGTCGGTGAGGGTGCGCCGGGTCATGCCAAAGGTGTACTCCTTCTTTTCCGGGTGGTCGAGCGGCTCCACCAGCTTGGTGCAGAGCATGATCACGTCGATGCTGTGGGGCTTGCTGATGATATGGGCAAAGCTGGCAAAGGTCAGCCGCTCGGTATCATAGCCCGCATCCACAAGGTCAACGGCCTTGACCTCATAGCTCATGGTCATGAGGTCGTTCTTTTCCAGGTCCTGCACCGCAGCGGCAAAGGTGGCGTCGCTGCTGTCCGTGTCAAACTCCCTGATTTTGGAGACCACGCCAAACTTTTTTACGGCCTCGTCGTTCTGGATCCACCCGTATTCCCGATTCCAGCTGTAGCCTTTTTTCGGGAGGTACTTATCAACGGCGCTCTGGCTCGTGCCGTTGATGCCGTAGCGCTCTTCGTGGGTGCCGGTCGTCACGGTAGTCGAGCCCCACTTGAACCAGAGAAATTTGTACTTCCACTGGGTCTTGGTCTCTTCGACAGTGTGCTTGTTGCCCATCGGCCAGATGCGGGTGAAAAGGTCGTTGGTGTCGGTCTTTTCGGTGAAATCCAGCAGATTCACGCCATATTCGATGTTCTGGGCGGTCTGCCGGTCAGCCTCGTATGCCTGGTCGCAGTAGTTTAGCACGTTCATGCCGGTGGTGGAGTTATAGGTGCAGTAAGCGTAACCGCCGTAGGTCTTGAGCACCATTTTGCTGATGATGTCCCATGTGCTGCCGTAGTCCTCGCCCACGCCGTACTGGTTGCGGTCGCCGTAGCTCACCACAAGGTCGCCGAGGGCGGCAGTCACCCTTCCCAGCTCAAACTTTTTCATTTTGTCGTAGCTGGTCTGCTCCTCGTAGCCGTTGCCGCCGGAAATCTGGGAGTTGTGGGCTTTGATGAGGTATTCCAAAAAATCCCTCAGCTTGCCCTCGTAGTTGAAGGGAGTAATGCAGCTGTCGTTGAAATAGCTGAGGGCTCCCTCGCAGTAGATGACCCGGCGGTTGAGCCAGTCGGCTTCGTGACTGAGCACCCGGCCCCGCCATATCTCCTTGCCGTCCTGATGCACCGCCACAGCGGTGGACATCTTCTGCATGGATTCGTAGCAGGGGTGGGTGCGCAGCATGGTAAAAGTAAGGCTGCCGCCCTTGCTCACCTCGCGGGTGAGCTTGGGCGACAGCACCACAGCCTGTCGGTTGCCCGGCTGATAGACAGTCAGCTTGTTTTCGGGGTCACCGTAGGGATACGCAAAAATCTCGTACATCTCAGTTACCCCTTTCTGCAAGCATCTGGATATGGCCCAGCTGGTCGTTCATGCCGGGGGCGAGAGCGCCCACAATGGTGCCGTCATCCAGCACGATCTGCTGATTTGCCACGTCGGGCAGATACTGCTCCACTACGGTGCTCAGCTTTGCAAGCTGGGCTTGTATCTCTGCCTGATATTTGGGGACGGAATTGTTGTTGGGGTTGTAGGTAAAGGGGTCGCTGCGGTAGTCGTAGCCCGCAAAAGCCCGCTCGTTGCCGTACCAGTAGGCGTCCTGAATGTCAAGGTAGCTCATAGCGCCAGACGAGGCGCTTTCTGCTGCAGCAGACGAGGACGAGGACTTTTTGCCAAACTTTTTACCGAAGAAGTAGCTGATCCAGCCGATAGGGCCGGTGGCCGCCAGAAGTGCGCCGGAGAGAAGCTTGCTTCCCAAAGAGCGCTCTTCGCCAGAATCCTCGCGGGCGCGGGCGTTCTGGCCCATTTTGAAGCCTACAACGCCCTCCGCGATGACGGCCAGCACAGCAAGGCACTCCGGGAAGAAGGAGGCCGCTCCGCCCGCTGCAGACGCAATGGCCTGCCCGGCCCCGGCTTCACCGGCGGCCGCCGCAGCCTTCGTACCGCCGCCGAACAGCTTGAGGATGCTGCTGACGATTCCGCCGGAGCCTCCGGTGCCGGAAAGACCCTTCATGGCGGCGGCAAAGCTCTGCACCTCTTTGGTGGAGCCGTTGACCGCCGGAGTGATGTCGTTGCTGAAGAGGCCTGCAATGCTCTGCAGCGCCCCCTGAATGCCGCCCTGCGCGTAGTGCTCATTGATAGCGGTCATCGCATCGTCTGCCCATTTCAGAATGGTGTTTCGCTGTTCTTGCGTCACCTGTCCGAAAATGACCTTTACCACATCCCCGGCGATGGCCTTGCCGTCTTTGTTTTTGATGTCAGTAAAGAGAGACTTCACCAGCCCGAAAATGCCTTTGTCAGACTGCCCTTGGATCTCGGAGATATACTTTTCGGTGCGGGAAAGCGCAGCCTGAATGCTTTTTTCGGCCTCTTCGGTGTCGGTCTTGGTATTCTGGAGCACACCGTCGATATAGGTGTTGATGGTTTTGGTGGTCTGAGCCACGCCATCGACGATGTTTTCTTCGGTGATGGTCTCGGTCTTTTCGATGTGCTCGCTGCCGTCGGCGTATTTTTTGGTGACCTCCTGGATCGCCGTGGTCACGCCGCCCTCTACCTTGCTGGTGGTGCGGGTCAGGGTGGCCGCCAGCGTTTTCGACATATCGTCGTACGTCTTTGTGGTTTTGGTCACCACGCCGTTGACTTTGGTCTCCACCTGTTTATAGGTGGTCTCGATTCCGTTGACCATCTCCTTGCCGGTCTCGGTGGTGGTCTCGGTGATGCGGTCTTTGATGCTGCCCGCGCTGTCCTTGACCTTTTCGCTCAGAGTCTGGATGCTGGTGGTCACGGTGCCGAGAGCATTCTGAGCGGTAGTCGTAGCTGTTCTGGAGATGGACGAAATGACCGTTTCGGTGGTGGACCTTGAGCCAGACTTTCCACCGGAAGAGCTCCCGCTGCTGCCGCCGGTGGGGATGGAGCTGCCGCCGGTGCCAGCGGCAGCAGCAAGCTCAGCCTGCCGCTCGGACCAGCTCTTGTTGCTGATGCCAACGCCATTTAGCGCTGCCTGCCTGCGGCGGTCGCGGGAGTTCTGCTGGTCCGTTGATGTGCGGTAATCCTCGTAGCTGTCATAATCGGAGTAGGCAGTTTTGCCAAGGGCCTTGTTCAGGGCGTAACTGGCTCTATCCAGAGCGCTTACAGCCGCCGAGCCAAGCCTGCCAAAACTGCTGATGATGGTGCTGATCGGGTTGTCCAGGCCAAGAATCGCTTCGCCGAGACCTTTCCACCCATCCTTTTTGTAAGCGTCCTGCGCAGCCACCACCATATTGTTCAGATTGCCGATGACCACGCCGATTCCGTTGCTCAAGTCACCTGTCATAAGACCCGCCAGCTGGCTCACGTTATCTTTCAACGTGGATACCCGGCCATTCATGGTCTGGCTTTGGGTGTCCATGGCGTTGTAGTATCGCCCGCCCTCTTCGCTGGCCGCGATAAGGGCCTGCGACAGCAGGTCATAGCTGACCGTCATGCTCTGGACTTCCTGCACCGTTTTCCCGGTGTAGTCGGCCAAAACCTGATAGATATTGATGCCCGCATAGGCAAACTGCTTGATGTCGATGGCGGACGCCTTGCCCACGTTGGCGATCTGCTGCAAGTTTGCCGACATGCGGGACAGCTCTGCATTGCCGCCGCCTGTAGCCGAAACAGCGTCGCCCAGAGCCATGATGACCTTGCGGGAGTAACCCGCGTTTTCACCGGCGCTGATGAGGAGCTGATTGGCCTGTGTCAGGCTCGCCACGTCAAAGGGGGTGCGGGCGGCGTCCTCCTGAATGGCGTCCATGGCCGCTTTGGCCGCCTCAGCGCTGCCCAGCATGTTGGTAAAGCCGGTGGTGTAGCTTTCCAGCTGGGCGTTATACTGGATACCGGTCTGGATAAAATCTTTGCCCGCAGACAGAGCCATGGAGCTTACTTTGGAGATGACGCCGGTAAGCAGGTTGGCTTTGGTGATGGCTCCGGTAAGAGACTGGCCAGACCCGGAGGCAGACTCTCCAAAGCTGTTCATATACTCTTCTGCCGTCCTCAGCCCTTGCGCTGTGGCACTAAGCTGGGCCCGCGCCTCCTTCAGCTTCTGGGCAAAAGCCTTGGTCTCCTCGGATGTCGCCCCGGTCTCTTTTCTGGATTTCTGGTAGGCTGCCGTAAGGTGGATGACTTCACTATACAGCCTGTTGTAATCCGTCATCATGGTGGAGACTGCGGCCTTGGTCTGTGCCTTTGCCTCCTCCACGCCCTGCCGGTAAGCGCTATCGTCAAGCCCAAGAGTTGCGCTCAATTCAAAAAGTTTCAGGTTCTATCACCTCCTCCGCACAGCTCTGCCAGAGCTTTTGCATTGTCAGCGGTAATCTGCTCCGCCGTTCGGGTGTCTTCTTTGGTGTGCAGCAGGGGGAAATGCCTGGATGCAAGCCCGGAGTAAAGGGGCTGGATGCCGAGATACTGCCCGATGGCGTCGGCCACATAGTCCCGGAAAAGCTGCGCCTCCTGATGCCTGCGCACCTCGGCGCGGATATGCTCCATGATGTACGGCTTGCCCAGCAGCCGGAGCATATCCAGCCGGATGGTGGATACCAGCCGCCGGTAGCCGTCCGCGCCGATCACATCAAGGACTGAAAAAAATCCATGAAGTCCACGTCCCGGAGCGCCCGGCTCATGGCAGAGGCCAGCACCCGGGTAGGCGGCTGCTCCTCGTCCTTGTCCAGCACCACGAACAGGGGCAGGATGCCGAGGGTGAGGTCTGCCTTGTCCGTGTAGAGCAGCTTGGTCATGTCCACAGCGTTTTTGTTGGCCTGCGCCCGGCACTTTTCCAGCCGCTCTGCGTCCGTCTCCGTGCCGGTCAGTTCCGGCTCGCGGCCCAGAATGTCCATCACGCCGGAGTCTGCCACGTACTTTTTATAAGCCTGCGCGCACTCATAGGTGCGCTTGAGGTATTCGGTGCCGTCGAGATCGATGATATTGCGCATATGTCCTCCTTAGTCCCCGGTCGGGGCCTTGACGATCGAGTAAAATTCCATGGGAGCCTGAGTGGGATTTTCCAGGTCGGCGTAGCCGGTGAGAGTGATCTGCATGGAGCCGCCGCCGCGGTGAGCCGTCTTGAGGCTCAGGCCGCCGGAAGAAAGGGCATTGAAAATTTTGCAAACCAGAAAGCCGCCGCCGATCATAGGGCCAACCCAGTACAGCTCCCTGTAGTCCTTCAGGGCAGCCTCGATGCGGGGGACCACATGGGTGGGGTCGTCCGCATCGATGTCAGCCGTGCCGATGGCCAGCTTGAGCACGTCGGGGCTTGCGTTGGGAGTGGTAAAGGCGATGGTGGCGGTGGTTCCGGTGACCTCATTGCCCTGCTTGGTGTTGGTGGGTGCGTTGTCGATGTCAGCCAGCGTATCCTCCATGCTGTTGCTGTAGGAGATGGTCACGCCGCCCTGCGTGGCGCATACGACATTGGTGCTGTCGATTTTGGGGGCGGAAAGGTCAAATGTGGAAAGCAGATTGCCGGAGCCTTTCGGGATGCTCTTGAACGCATCCGGGGTCAGCACATTGACCGCGAATTTTTTTGCCAGAGTTTCAGGCATAAAGGATCCTTTCTCACGGGATAAGCCGTGTAAGCTCAAAATTGAGGTATTCGCACAGATAGCCCTCGGGCGGGTTGTCGAGCGGCTGCGCCCAATCTTTATCGTCTTTGTCCAAAAGAATAGCGCCGCCCTCGCACTCGATTTTTAAGCCGCCTCTTGGGAAAGCTGCACTGATCGTATCTTCTGTTTGCAGAATGGGGGCCCTGCCGCCCTTGCTGGGGTACCACAGCCGGGCGTGGAAGGATGTCGTTTCGTTCCACCCGCCGGGGATGGTGGGCTTATAGGTCAGATAGGGCAGTGAAGCGGCAGGAGGAATGTTATCTTCCAGATAGCCCGGGATGCCAAACCCGTTGAAAAACGTGTTCAGCGCCCGGTTGATGCTCTCAGACGGCCCCATCACGGCAGCACCGCCTTTTTGCACTTCACGGCCCGCAGGCCCATGCCGGATTCTGCCGGGGCGTTGCCCTCATCGGCTGCACTCGTTACCTGAAAGGTCTGCCCGTCGCTCACCCGCTTGATGTAGTCCGGGAAAGCCAGCGGCACACCGGTGTTGACCAGCAGCGTATAGGTGGATGCCGTGTTAGCCTGCTCTGCAACCTGAGCCTCCACGGTGGTGTCGTGGCGCTCTACGGCCTCAAATTCCGGGCCGTCCGTCCAGCCGGACACAAAGCCGCCCACGCCGTCCGGCTCATAGCTGCGGGTCTGAAAACGGTATTTTTTGGTGAAGCTCTGCATCACGGTGGATGCAGCGAACGGATTGACCATGTCACATCTTCCTCCACTGGTTGATCTCAGATTTATAGCGGGTCTTGCCGTCTGCGGGAAGGCCGTCCGCGCCTGTAGCCATCGTGCCGGACCACCCGGCAAAGGACTGGGACACATACACTCCGCCGGAGGGCAGAGCCTTGTCGTATGTGTCGATTTTTTCAGCAAGCGCCACAAAAGCAGGCGGCACACGCATGGGCTGCACCGTCCCGGTGAAGGTCTCGGCCACTAAATCACCGTCCCCTGCTTTGTGTACGCCATCGTTGAAGATGGAGCCACACACGAGGAAATACTGCCCCGGGACTACCCCGGCGGGGATGGTATCCAGCTCAAAGACAAACTCCCCTGCAATGGGGTCGTCTGCCCGGTCAAAAAAATTGTGCGTGTAAACGCACAGCTCAGGGACGGTCATGCAAAGTCACCCCCTTGCAGGTTAGACCGATTCACCCGGGGTAATGGTCTCGACAGCGATACCGTCCAGATACTCAGCAAACAGGGTCACGCCCATAATGGCGTAGCTCTCGGAGGTTGCGGTGCTGTAGTTTGCCTGAGTGTGGAAGCCGATGAGGTTGCTTGCCTCGCCTGCGGTCCGGTAGACCAGACCTGCGCGGGCAAACTCGCTATCCGCAGGATCCACATAGTACATGACGATGTTGTCTACCGGGGTGGCAATAACCTTTCCCTTTGCAATCTCACTGTCGGACAGCAGGAAGATGGTGTTGTAGCCCATGAAGTCCTTGATATACTGGAAGCCGAACTGGTTCTGCACGGTGATATTGGCATTGCCCAGATAGTCGTACACGTCCATCACGTTGACAAAGCCAACAACGCCGGTCACGGTGCGATGCATGGTCTTGAACTTGTTCTCGACCGCGCCCTTGGCATGTGCCAGCGCCATTTGGAAGGTCTTGGGAGTGCCCTTCAGGGTGCCGGTGTTCAGGAACTTGTAGAACTTATCCGTTACCAGAGCGGTCAGGTCGTACAGGAACTCATCATCGGTCTTCTGTACGGCGACATCGTAGCCGTAATTCTGGATTGCCTCAAGGGTGACAGACTTGCCGTACTTGTCGATGGTGATCTTGCCGTACTCCTTCTCCTTGACGGTGTACTTGCTGAACGGGATCTCTTCGCCCTCGCCCACGGTGCCGCTCTGCAGGGTGCCCTGTGCATACTTGCTCTTGAGCACGGTGCCAGGCTGCATCCGGATAGGGCGCATGATGCCCAGAATGGTGCGCAGATGGTCCCAGTTGCGCTGGAAACGGGTCACAAAGTCGATTTCACGCGCGGCTACGGTGATATCGGTGGTCATGGTGATATTTTCTTTTGCTGCCATGTATTAGTCCTTTCCGCCGCCTGTGAACAGGTCGGCATTTGCTGCGATGGCCGCCTGACGTTCGCCAGCGTCCTTGATCGCAAAAATTTGCTCTTTGGTCATTTTGGAGCCGGTGTTGGTGGGCGGGGTGTCCACCTTTGCGCCGGTGGTGGTCGTAGTGCCTACGAAGTCGCTCCAATCAGCTTTCAGGCTGTCGGCGTGCTTCTTGGCATCCTTGACCTCGCCCTTATCGTCCAGCTCCAGTTTGTCGATGTCCTCGCCAGACAGCCGCACGACCCGATCAGCATACTTGTCCAGCACCCCGGCGGTCTTCAGCAGCTCCCGGAATTTGGCTTCCTTGGCTGCGTGGGTGTCCTTCTGGGTCTGCTGGGCCTTGTAGTCGGTCAAAGCCTTTTCTGCGGCCTGCTTGCCGCCGTTGGCCTCGTCCCGCTCTTTCTCGGCCTTCGCGGTTGCGGCCTTTGCTTCGCCCAACTGGTCCTGAAGAGCGTCCGTCTCGGTGTGCAGCATGTCCAGAATCTTCTTCATCTTGCCGCTGACGTCCACGGTCTCATCCTCCAGAATCGCGCGGAGGTCTTTTCTCTCAAGTGCCATGTGATAGTCCTTTCTGCCCTTGCTCGGGCTGCCATGCTTGGCAATAAGGGTTTAATTTGCCGGACGTGCTGCCGGTGTGGTGCCGCTTGCAGGGGTCGAACCTGCAACTGCCCGGTTATGAGCCGGGAGCACTGCCAGTTGTGCTAAAGCGGCATAAAAAAGCGGCTGACGCTGTGCGCCAACCGCTGAGTATTAAATTTTACGGCCTTGTTTCCACGCTGGGCAGGATGTCTGTATGGAAGTAGAGCTTGTAGTGGTAGGGGTCGGTATGGGTGCCGGTGATGTCCTCTACCACATACATGGTGTAGTCGTTCAGGTAAATGTAGTTCTTGCGGTAGGTGCCTGGGCCAATTTTCACAGTGCACACCAGCTCGTTGTCCGAGTTGTTGGAGATGGACATATAGCCCTCGGCTTCCATGATCACCTTGTCAGTGCGGGCGTTGTAGACGGTGATCTTGCGCTCGCTCTCAAAGTAATCGGCCTGCTTGGAGATGTTGGCATTGGCCTTGGAAGCCTCAGAACAGCCGCACAGCAACAGCGCTGCAAGCAGCATGATAGATGCTAAAATTTTCTTCATGTTATGCCTCCTTGTTTCCTTCTTCCACCGCGATCTCTCGCAGCTCGTCAATGTGATCTTCCACCGCCGGGCGCAGGAACGGGCGGGCTTTCATGCCCCGGGTAAAGTGCCACTTACCGTTGAAGTCCTTCCAGACCCACGGAGTTTTTTGTCCGTTGCCTTTCTCAGCAAAGATGCCTGTGCCAAGCTCAACGTAGACGCTGTAAAAGAGATTCGACCCGATGGTCACGGTCTTTTTTGCAAGGTCTACGGCATAGGTCAGGCTCTGCTTGAGCGCACCGCCAACGTAGCCCTCGATGCCCGTGCTGTCTGCCGTGCCGGTGGGTACAAGCAGCTGGGCGTAGTCCTGCACCTTCATGCCCCAGATGGTAAGCACCCGCTTCGCCCATGAATCCAGCGCTTCATGCAGCCGCGGGGTGTTGTCGGTGAATTTGATGTTGTAGTTAAATTTCATGGCTGTTCAGATACTCCACAATGGCACGCTCCCGGGCGGACAGCTCCCATTTTGTGGCCGCAGCCCTCTCAGCCGCAGCCCTCTCAGCCGCAGCCCTCTCAGCCGCAGCCCTCTCAGCCGCAGCGCGATCAGACAAAATCAGCCCGCCGCCAAATATGGTTTTCCTGGTAGAGCGCTGTGCGTCCAGAGAAAAAATTGGGGCGCAGTCCTTTTTGCGGACTTTGAAATCCACGCCGTACTTGCTGTATCGTTGAAGCAATGCGGCCGTCACAATGTGGTCTGGGTATGTATACTTTGGGAGTTGTGCCGTTTTCGTTCTCCGCAGCCGTTCTGTCTCGTCATTTACAAGCTTCGTCAGCCTTGGTTCGGTCTGCGCCACAACGTCCCCGCCGTAGCTTGTCACAAAACTCGTCCTTACAATTGCACCGTTTTCATACACGATATCGCAATTGCAAATAATGTGGTTCATTCGCATGGTATTTGTTCTTCCGGAAAAGGCCGTCAGTGATGGAGCAAACAGGAAAAACGGGATTCCACGATCGAGGTAAAACGTGCAGATTTTAGACAGAATGGAAAACGGCGGGTTATCCAGCACCACAGCACCTTCCGGGTAGTCGTAGTGCTCATAATCTCCGCCGGGGTAGAATGGCCTCACGATTTTGGCCGGGTCAATGCCGTACTCCTTGCAGGCCCAGTCCCGGATAACAGCGTAAATGCTGGGCGGTGTGTAGCAGTCGTCCGTGGTCTTTTTCGGCTTGAACTTCTCCGTGAACTCTTCGTAAGTCTCACCTGCTGCCATCGTTAGCTGCCTCCTTTCTCTTGCGTTCTTCCGCCCACCACATTTGTTCGGCTTCCGTGCCGCCCTTAGACTTGTACCACTCGGTGTAATCCATGACTGGGGTGGTCTCTTTGGTCGCATTGTCTCGCTGCATGGCGTTCTGCCGGGGATACTTGCCCAGAGCAGAGGACAGCACACAGCGGCAGTGGTAGACCATCTCCGGCGCTGCGTTGGGGTCGCCGGGGCGCTGAATCTCGTAGCCCATGACCTTGAAAGGCTCGTCAAGCTCTGCTGTCTGCTGGTCAAGCAGGCGGTGCATCTCACGGGTGCGGTAGTCGTGGGTGGAGTTCCAGCGCTTTTTGACCTCGATGCCCAAAGCCTGGGCGTTGTGCATCTGCTGCAAAGCCCCGGCGTTCTGGGCACTGGTAAGAGCTGTGATGGCGTTGTTCATGGCCCAGTGGATCTCTGTATCAGCCATGCCGTTGACGGCCTGCACGGCGATGTCGTGGACGCTCTTGCCCTGCACGATGCCCTGCATGACGTAGCGATTGAACACCCGAGCGTCATAGGTGCGGTTGCTCTCGCTTTTGATACGCTTGTTTGGCACAAGCCGGGGGCGCTCCTGCAAAAGTAGCCGCACCGCTTCGGTGTTGTACAGGGTCAGCCCGAACGTCATGCCTGCGGCCTGTTCCAGCTCGTAGAAAGCCCAGTTTGCGCCAAAGGAAAAGATGTTGTATTGCTCGTCCCGGGCCAGCTTGTAGGCCGTCTCTTGGGCTGTGGTGCAGGTCTTGGTGATTCCGTCCAGCTTGGCCCGCATCAAATCGGATTGAAAAACCTGATTTTGCAGCCAGATGCGATAGTCTTCCTCGGTGATCTCGCCTGCATCCAGCTGCGCCCGCTTGCGTTCGTCCAGTTGCTTATATTTTGTAAGAAACTCTGTAAGCTGCTCGGTCATCTCCCGGCGGGCAGTGCCGTATACCCGCAAAATGCGGCGGCGCAGCCTGTTCAGCTGCCGGGTGGAAATGCGGTCACGGTCGGAAATCACGTTTCATCACCGTCTTCGTCCTCCTCTTTGTCCACGGCCTCCCTTGTTGCGCTCTCAGCCATCAGCGCAGCCCGGGCCTTTTCTTTCTGCTCCGGGGTCAGGTTTGGCAGTAGGTCAATGGCCATGTCCTGCCCAATGATCGCCGCCTCGGAGATTACTGTGCTGACCTGCTCTGCGGTGTTTACGATCCGGCTCCGGTTGAATGTCGGCGTTGCGCTGCCAAAGCCAGCCAGCGCACAGATCTGACGAACAAAAGGCTTAATCTGGGCCTCGAAGTCGTCTGCGTTCTGATTCATGGGTTCATAGGCTGCATCCAGATGGTCGTTGGTGCTGTTTGCGCTGACGCAATGCACATCCAGACCGCCGAAGTCCTCATAGACCCGGGTGTGGAGCAGCTCCAGCAGAGTCTCCCGGGCCGCTACAGGAATCTCGGTGGTGTAGGGGGTGATCTTGCCGCCCTGGCTGGTGTCTGCGCCTGCAATGTGGTACAGATTCAGCTTGACAAGGAACTCCTGCAGCTCGTCATCGGTCATGCCGTTGAAGTTCTCGCACAGCCAGTAGATCTCTGAAAAGTCATGCAGGTCATTGCAGAAGCCGGACATCACCAGATCGGTGTTGTCAATGTAGGCTTTCAGCCCCACAAGGGTGCTCTGGTGCAGGTCGGAGCCCCACAGCGGCACAATGGGAAGAGCACCGTAGTTTTCGCCCTCCACGCTTTCCAGCCCGCCGCCGGGGGTAGAGACGGTCACGCTCTTGTACGCCTGCTTCGGGGTCGTCTCCTGCATGGTACTGCCGATCCTGCTTTCCGTGTACTCGGTGTAGCCGTCCTCTTCGTACAGGACATAGTGCATATCCGTGTCAGGATTCAGCCGCCAGAACCGCACCCCGGCTCGCATGGAGCCGATGGTCTCATCGTACAGGGGCGCAAACTCGGTCAGCTTGAAAACCACCAGATGGTCGTTGTTCCAGAACCCGAAGCTCTCACCGTGGATCAGGGCGAAATATCCGGCCTTCTGGATCTGCTCATCAAAGTTCTGCCCAAGCTTGCCCTTGTCCACGCCATCGTCCGCAAAGACCACGCCGTTTCCGAGGGAGTAGGTCGCCCGCTGCTTGTTGAGCCGCCGGAAAAGATTGCTCTTGACCATATCGGGGTGTGGGGTGTCCTGCTTGGTGTTTTTGGACAGGCGTTTCAGCATCAAAGCGTAAGCCTGCGCGAAGCGTTCAGCCCCCGGGTTTTTCTGGGCGCCGTACAGATCAGCGTCCAGCGCCATTCTGTAAGGTCCGGAACTGCAGTGCTGCTGCACGAACCGCCGGATGAAATCAGGCTGTTCCCCGGCGGCTTGCGCCTGCTGGAAGGTCTGGAATGTGTATACAGTGCTCAAAATCAATCCCTCAGTTTCACAAGGCGCTTTGTGCGCACGAAATAGCGGATAGCGTCCATGCAGTGGTCGTTGACCTTCAGCACGGTGTCGTCTTTATCTGGATCCCAAGCGTACACGCCGAACTCTTCCAGCGTGTGCCTGCAGTCTTTGTATATCTTCAGCCGCCCGGCCTGCAGCATGGTCTGCACGTCCAGAATGCCGCTCAGAACGTCGTTGTTTGCGGGAGTCTGGGTAAAGCCGTTCTTGCGCAGCTCTGTAATCAGGGGTAGGGCAGAGGGGTCAACGATGACCCGCTCCGGTTTCAGGCCATCCAGCCACGCTTTGAGATCTGCGACGTACTCTCCCACGGTCTTTTGCCGCTTCTGCTCTCGCCCGCTGTAGTAATACTCCCGGGTGACAATCCAGCGGTCTACATCTGCCTGTTTTTGGATCAGCAGGAACACCGTTGCGTTCTGGGTGCCAAAGTCGCAAGCCACATAAGCGCTCTTTGGAGACAGCGCAGGAAGCACATCAACAACGTGCTTCTTGCGGTCGAACATGTCATATACAAGGCCCTCGGCCACCGTCCACAGGCCCAGAATGTAGCGCTGATAGAAAACGCCGCTGTACTGGCTGCGGTATCTGGCCTTGATGTCCTCGGAAAGTGACAGGTTGTCGTCCATCGTGAAATGGAGATACATCATCTTGCGGGAACGGCACTTGCGCACCCACTCCAGATAGAACCAGTGCTGTGGGCTGCCCGGGTTGCAGTTAAACCAGAACTTTGACCCGGTGACAGAGCATCGGGCCGTGGCCTGGTTGACGAAGCTCTGCGGCATCAGGGCCACCTCGTCGAAGAACGCCCCGGCAAGGGTGATGCCCTGGATCAGGTCCTGGCTGCTCTCGTCCTTGCCGCCAAAAAAGTAAAACTCGTTGGTTCTGCCGCCCTTGCTGACGGTCATGCAGTTTTCTGCCCGGTGCTCCTTGACGTTGTAGCCACGGGCCGCAAGCTGCTGCTTGAGTGTGCCCAGCACGTTGCGCCGGAAACTGGCGATGGTCTTTCCACACATGGCAAACTGCTGGCCGCTGTAGCAGGTCATAGCCCACTGGACGAACGAAAAGCTCATGGCAAAGGTCTTGCCCGAGCGGATAGCGCCATCGGCAATGATGCCGTTGTAACCGCTGTATGCGCTCTGCGGTGTCCACCAGCTCAGGACCTGCTTTTGCCGCTGGCTGAGGGCTTTCCAGCGAAAGCCGTTACTTTTCCGCATCGTCGTTCTCTTCCTCCGGCAGCATTTCCACGTCATCCGGGGGGCTGAGGTCTGCGGCGGCGTTCAGTGCCTCAAGCAGGCCATCGTCCGGGACTTCTATGCCGCTCTGGTCTCCCAGCATAGCAAACTTGTCCACGATGGTGCCGAACGCCGTGGACAGCTGTGGCAGTGTTGCTTCCGCGATCTTGTCTGGGTCAGCCATCGCCTTCAGGTACAGCCCGAGAAGCTCTTGTGCTTCTCCTTGCTTGCTCTCCATGTAAGAAAGCATGTCCTTCGAGTTTTCCCGCTTTTTTTGTGCGCACAAGTGCGCACTCTCCGGGTCTTCCTTTACGACTTTCTTAACGGTCGCGTCTGAAACATCATTCAGCTTTGCGGTTGCACGGTAGCTCTGGAGCTGCACATAGTCCGCAACGATCTTCTTTTTTTGCTTATCTGTCAGCCGCCGTGCGCCCACCGCCACCACCTCTCTAAACTCAGACAAAAGAAAAACCGCCCGGAAAATCCGAACAGTCAGAATATCAAAATAAGAGGCCTTGCTTGTCGGGTTTAAAGCCTCTGCGTCCAGAACTTTCGCGGCCGGATGCCCCGCTATTGCACTCCCCGCTCTCGTCAGATCATGCAAGCACTCCCGGCAGGACTCGAACCTGCAACATGCGGTTTTGGAGACCGCCGCTCTACCACTTGAGCTACCGGAGTATAAAACACCGCCCTTGGACTCGAACCAGCCAGCAATATCTCAGCTGACACGCGCTCCGTACTGCGCTCAGGCAGCCATATAAAACAGCCCTGGCGGAGAACCAGGGCTGTTGTTTGACGCACATCCCGTCGGGAAGTCTACCCACACCCTCGGGGATTCAAAGCTTTCTCTCGTGGCACGGGAGGTTAAGCGTGCAGCTTTGTGGGGGATGAGTCCATGCGCCATACGGTGCGAGGTTACGGAGTCGAACCGTTCCACAAAACTGCCAGCCCCGTTATGTGGCTTCCCAAACCTCGCATAGAAGCAGCCCGCAAAACGGTGAAGGAGAACAGGAAAGCATGAAAACCTATCACAAGGAAGGACCGTTCTGGAGGCTGCGTGGCAAGCGGCTACCGCTTAGCGCTGAACCGCTTATTAGAATTTTACATCCAAGCTTGCAGACTTGAAAAGAGCTGACCCCTTCCAAAATCACGCTGTGTTTTCTTGTGCATGTTGTACACTTTGCACGTCAGAAAACTCGTCCCATATCTCGGCCAGGGCCATACATCCGCGTTTGATTCGCCGGTAGACCACATCTGCCCCGCACACGCCGACTTCTTTTGCGATTTCCTTGTGAGATTTTCCTATGACATAGTGCTCGCAAATCGATTCGGCACATTCCGGCTCGGCTATCAGGCAGTATGCCCGCCGGGTGGCCTCGACACGCAGATTGCACAGGTCCGTCTCCATCCTCTGAAGCTGTCGGCGTTCGGTGTCCAGCTGCTCTACGGCGAAGCCCACCTTGTCCCCATTGCCACCACCCGCAGGCATCCCGCTCAGGCTCTGGGTGCATTTTTCTGCCGCGTCCCGGATGCGCTGTATTTTTTGCTTTTGGACTTCGATAGCTGCCGCAAGGTCGCGGCACTGCTGAAACCACGCCTTGACGGTGCGGTAATCCACCGCGCCCGGTGGTGTCGGCGTCTCGCTCTCAGGTGTCCATGTACGGATCATCACTTTCCCTCCTCAATGTGTAGTAGGCTCATTTGACTTGTGTGCTCCGCAAACCTCTCTTCTTCCATGTGAAAATAGGAACTGTCAATTTCAAACCCGATAAAGTCAATTCCGGCTTCATAAGCGGCAATTCTGCTACTTCCGCTGCCAAGGTGAGTATCTAGCACCTTTTGTCCAGGCTTTGCGTAGTTGAAGATCCAATCATACAGCGCAACTGGTTTCTGTGTTGGATGGATTCTTTTCTCGTTCAGGCTTTTATTGCCCTGCATGATATGTCCTTCTGTGATGCTCTTACCTTGCATCATTCCAGACCACATATACCGAAACAGCCGAACACTAGAGAACAAATCCGTCGCTGCGATCTCACAGTCTGAGAAACTCGATTTTCCATTGCACTTGTCCCACACGATCCGACCGGATGCAAAACTATAATCGAAGTAGTTGCAGCCCCATACAATGTAGTGTCGGCTTACCCGGCGCAGCTCGTCGAAGTATTCCTTTCCCGGCTTCGTCCATTCCGGCGAAACCGGATAGCCACGATGTACTCCAATCTTGCTGATTTTTGACCCGTAGAATCCTCTGCGTTCAGGCCCCGAAAAATACGGCGGGTCTACCACAGCAAGATCAAAGAAATCGTCCCGGAACTCTTTCATTGCTTCCATGCAGTCCATGTTATAGCATTTGTTTAACACAAACATCATGTATTGTCCTCCATTTCTTCAATCTCGATTTCCGCCCTCGGGTTTTTCCGGTCAAGCTCCACCCGGCTGCCATCGTGGGCGGCGACGATCTTGCTGTTGTCGTCTTCCAGCACGTGGGCTTTTACCAGAATGTCCGTGGTCGCCTCGATGAGGTTTGCCAGATCGACCCGGCGGGCTGTCTTCATGTAGTATACGCACCGCACGTTTACACGGGCAGAGATGGGGCTGCGCGGCCTTTTAATTTGCCGCAGGCAGTCCGTCTCATAATTCACGTAGGCTTTGCTAGGGGCCACGAAGCGCCCGCCTGAGCGGCTTTTGAGGATGCGGGCAGAGTTTTTCTTGGTGCGCGGGTCGCCGTAGAGGGTCAGGTGCATCATAGCTCACCCCACTGTTCAGCCATTGCTTTTGCAATGCCTGGAAAAGTTTTGCTCCGTTCCTTTGCGTGGCCGCTTCCCATCCAATGATTCTTTTCTCGCAGTTTCGGCGGTAACGTCGTCATGTAGTCGTACACATTATCAGTTTCTTCCAAGATGGAAAGATTTTTAAGCCACAAGCAGGTTCTCTTTTGCTCCGGGTGTCCAAATTGCCAGGGATTAATAACTTGATCCGGCTTTCGGTATAGCGTAGACATCACGCACACGGGGTTTTCTACTGCGATTTGCGGGATATTCGCTTCTACAAATTTCATAAAAAACGCAGCAGCTTCATATCGTAAGCTGAGTGGTTTTTTTCCCTCCGTGAACCACCGCGCACCAGAAACAGCCAGGTGTGTGCAGGGCGGGTGTGCAATGAGCAAATCCCACTTTCCGACTTCATGCGCCACGCCGTCCATCGTTACGATTTGCCCACCCTCAATGGCCTTGAGCGCATCCCCGAGAATGTGCCACTCAGGATGTCCGCCGGACGGCTCCTGAATATCGCAGGAGTAGGCTTCGTGACCTTTTGCCCGAAATGCCTTGCAAACTTCCTGCGATTCTTCGCAGGCGATAAGCACTTTCATCTGTCCGCTCCTCCGTTCGCTCCCATGTACTTCTTGCGGCCTCGTTCCCGGTGGCGGTCTTCGTGGTCGTAGTGGTAGACCTTGCCTGTGTCCAGCATCTCTCGGGTGTAAGCGGCTTCTGCGCCGCGTTGGCGCTTGAACTCGGCGTACTTGAGGCAGCTGTCGTGGCATACCGGGTGCCGTGCGGGGCAGTCTTTACACGGCGTCATCGTCATTTTTCAGCACCTCCGTTCTCACCGGTTTGATGTCCCGATATTCGGGGTAATGGTCGCCCGCCAGCTGACAGGCCCGGAACTCTGCCGCAAACTGACTCGCGGCGTTGATGCGGTATGTAAGCGCCGCGTTCCCGTGCGGGCCGCTGCACTCTACGATGACTTTGTATCTAGGCATTTCGTCCTCCGTTCTGGTTTGCCTGCCCAAGAAGCTTTCTTTCTTTCCTGGACTTGAGCATCCGGGTGCGGGCAGCAAGGCAGTGCTTCGCCAGCATCTGCTCACCCTGGGCCTTTTCGACGGCCTTTTTCCACGCCGGGAGCAGCTGGCTCTGCCAGCTGCACTCCGAAATCACCTCGTGGAATGTCTTATAGGCCATCTTATCCGGCACATCCTTGAGCGATGAGTTCGCCCAGATCTCCGCGATACTTGCGCGGTTCTCTGCGGTCTGAGGCCGTCCAAAATAGGCTTCAGCGTCCGCAAGGAGCTTTGTCATCATCTCCACTGTCACGGTTTCACCCCCTTGAAAATATTTGCGTATGCTTCTGCGGTGCTTTCTGTGGCTTGTTTCCCGCGAGGCTGATCTTGTCGGCGCTGCTCATTCGCTGCCACGTCCCCCGGGGTGCGTATCCTGTCCCGCTGCCAGCCAGACAGGATGCCGTTGATGTAGTTCCACGAGCGTTTCCCAGCCTCTGCGGCCTTGTCGATCGCCAGCAAAATCATTTCCGTGCTGTACTCCTGCCGCCATTTTTGCAGTTTTTCCAGCGCCGAACGCGGGAAGTCGCCGATAGCCCGCTGGTAATGCTGGACGATTTTTGATAACTCCATATCAACGGCGGCGGTGTTATCGCGCTTTACAACATCTACATCCCCATCTACATCTACATCTCCATTTACATCTACATCTACAGTTATTTTTGTTATGTCGTCATTAACATTGTTATCGTTTGTTATTTTTGTTATGTCGTCAGGCTTTCCCCAGCGCTTTGCCATACCGCGTTTTCCGGCGTTGCTGCGTTTCTTGCGGGTTTCATCCCATTTTTCAGACGCCCGTTTTACGTCGCTGCACATAAATTTCCAGTTGCCCCGCATCCCACGGTCTGAAAATTCAGGCTCTTCTCCGGTTTTGGCATACCGTGCAAGAGCTCGCATCAACTGCCCAACCTCTGCGTCGGAGTATTCTTCCAGCGCATCGAACCAGCTCAGATACGCCACAAATGACTTTTTATCGTCCTGTGCCACTCAATCACCTCCTTTGCGCGCCCGTATAGCCCGATAGCGCAGCTCTCGGCTTAGAACGGCAAGTCCTCCGAGTCGTCGATGACTGAAAAGTCGTCTGCGCTGCCCTGCGAATACTCCGGTACGCTCTGAGGCTTCTGCGATGTGCTGTAAGCGGCGTTTGCTTCGCGCACATGATTTTCCGTCTGCTGGTCGAAATCGCGCACAGCGGGCTTCTCTGCGGCCTTTCCGCCGCAAAAGCTCACCTGCGACGCAAGAACCTCGGTAGCCGTGCGGTTGTTGCCGTTCTTGTCCTGGTACTGACGGGTCTGCAAGCTGCCTTCGACTGCGATCATGCTGCCCTTCTGGAAATACTTACAGACGAACTCGGCGGTCTGCCGCCATGCGGTGACGTCGATAAAATCGGCCTTGCGCTCTTCGCCCTGCCGGGCAAAGCTGCGGTCAACCGCGATGCGGAAGCTGCACACGTTGGTGCCGTTCTGGGTGGTCTTGAGCTCCGGGTCGTAGACCAGACGACCCATCAATGCTACGATGTTAAGCATGAGACATTCCTCCATCTTCTTTCGGCTGTTTCTTTGCGCATTCTACGCAGAGTATACGCCCATATTTTGCCTTGCTTCGTTCCGCTGCCTGCTCAGCAGTCATCTTTTTTCCGTCCTTGGTTTTGATGCCGATGATTTTCTTTCCGCAGCAGGCGCACACCGGGGCGGGAGTGGCCGGAGGCGGGGTGGATTCATCTTTCCAGTACACATTCGCGCCGATTCCAAGCGCCTTGCAGGCCACGCTCTGTGCATCCGTATACGCTTTTTTGTAAGCGTCATCATCCGTTCGGAGCCCCGTTGACTCCAACGCAATCAGCATAGAGCCGCCCACTCCGGGGATGGGGGCGCTCCACGCTTCCCCATCATCCTGCCTGACGTACAAATTCGTAAAGCACTGCACGACAACTTCGCCCTTTGCTCCGGTCTTTTCCTCGAACACCGGCGGGTCGAACTTCCAGCCCGTACCAGCCGGGCCAAAAAGCTCAGTCAGCTTCTTGATGCGCCACATGGGGTTAATGTCGGTCTTGCCCTTCAGGCGGCCCGCTGCGATAGGCTTCTGGGCGTCTTTTGGGACTTCCCGGCACTGCTCGTAAATGGTCATTTTATCCATGATTGTATGTCACCTCATCCATCCCGTGTACCCGGCACAGATCTGCCAGCCACCCAAGACCAGAATTGTAGGCCGCCTCAATGTTTCCCATCGCGTCATCTAACCCGCCGGTCTGGGTGGAGCTGATAAGCGGGAAGGCGTTTGACTCATCTGCCAAAGCAACTACGGTTTCCAGCGCCGAAGCGGCTGCGCCGAGGCTGTACTCTGCATCCGAAATGGCTTTTGCATATCCCGTCGGAGACATTCCATAATCTAATCTGTCCGGATAAAAACGGTCTTCCGCGTCGGTAGCAAGCATCATCTGGCTTACGCTCATCAAGAGGCTTGCGCATTTCGTAAGCTCTGTTGCTGCCCGATGCTTGAGCGCAAGATTCCATTCAGGGACGCTGACTGCATACCGCAGAACCGCTTTGCGGCGTTCCTTTTGCTCTAAAGTCATGTACGTCACCTCTGGTAAACCTTCTGCCGGTGCTCGTCCATAACGACGTACAGACGGCCCGGCTTTTCTGCTGCCAGCTGGTCGGCGTACTGGATGCCCGCCAGCGTGTTCGGCATGGGGATTTCGTTGACAAAACGCAAATCCGCGTCAAAGATCTGTACCGTGCTCACCTTTTTCTTCTCCTTCTTCTGGTGGATGTGCCGCAGCCGCTCCGGCTGACGATTATGCCAGCGAATCTCTGCGGCTCGCATATATCTACCGTTCATATTCCTGTTCCCTTTTCGTCTTTTTGCAGTAACGGCGAAGCGGAGGGAGACAGTCGACCTCCGCACGATCAATGCGCTCCTGCTCAAAAATGTACTTGTGCGGATGCTTTTTTTCATGGCGTCGGTGTCCAACGGAAGACACAAAGCTGTTGGCGGTCTTGTATCCAAGCTTCGCAGCGCACATGGCGGACGTTCCCGCGGCCACTACCTCGCCGGTCTTGGCGCTGTACACGGTGTACCATGTGACATAGTGGATGTAATCAGCCATGCGCGACGTCCTCCGCATCGTGGAGGGCTGTGAGCAGCCCATCTGCTGCCGCGCTATAGACCTCTGATTTTTCCCGGCAGATGACCCGTAGCCAGATGTCTCCCGTGAGCGCGGACTCCGTTGCAAGCCGTGTGGCTGTTTTAAGGTGCTCTTCGGCCTGCTGCCGAATCAGCTCTTCCAGCTTCATGCGCCCTTCTCCTCATCCTGCGGATACTCCGGGTTCCGGGCATGGTTGCGGACGATTTTGCTGTAACCGCTGCGCTTATACCGTTTGTTGTCCTCATACATCCCATAAAACGACATCGCCAGCCCGGCAGTAGATGCAACAATAATCCAAGGCGCGGCATACGCAGCCTCGGCGATGTCCCAGCCGCCCCAGCAAACCAGTGCAACGGCCAGCCAGGAGCAGGCCCAACGCACCGCCTGCACCGCGCCGATAATAGCCAGCAGACCTACCGTGCCGGCGGCGGCGAACGATTTGAGTCTCATTCTCTTGGTTCCTCCTTTGTATAAACCTTTTCGAGTTTGTAAAAGTCCTTCACCCACGCCATAAAACCGGCGCGGGAGATGTCCGGGCAGGGCTCTTTTGTTCCTACGGAAGGAATCGCCCAGCTGGTAAACAGCCCCGCCTGGATCTGTGCTCCCAAGACCTTTTCGGTCTTTGAGATGTTGTTGTCCCGAAGGATCTGGACGCATTCGCCTATCGTAAGACTCGGCTTCTGCATGGCGTTCTCCTTTCTATCAATGTCTCAGCACAACATTGGACGAATGAACCAGATAGGTCACGCCGTCAATCTTCACTTGCAGCTGGTCGCCCTCGTAATCGTCCCAACTGTTTAATCTCCCCTCGACAATCGTTCCATCTGGCATTTTAAGCTGTGCCCAGCTGTATTCATAGGTCAGGTCAATAACCTGCTTATTGCATCCGGCCATCAGCAAAGCGCTTGCCAATACGGACGCTACACCAACAATAATTTTTTTCATGCTCGTTTCTCCTTTTAATAAAATGTTTAATAAAATCTCTTCTCTTTGCTGTGCCGTCGCAGTGTGTCGCGCTGCCATGCCAATGCATCCGAAGCAAAACCTTGCCGCAGCGAATCGTTACGGTGCACCACTTTTCCTTCGCAAATCACATCAGCGCTTTTCTCTGCCATTCCTTCGCGTCGCCATGTTCTGCTCTGCCTTCGCCTTGCCTGTCTGTGCTTCTCAGTGCCGCTGCTCGGCCTCGCTCCGCTGTGCTCTGCCACTGCACAGCAGTTCACCTCATAGCCGTTGCCATGCGCCTCTCGTCCTTGCTCTGCCTTTGCAACTCAATGCAGAGCTTTTCCGTTGCAATTCTGCGCCTTGCTTCGCCAAGCCAGGCCTTGCCTCCGCGAATCAGGGCCGTCAATGCCATGCCCTTGCTCTCAGGCCTTCACCTCATAAGCGATGTAGGTAAAGCGGCCCTTTCCGCTGTTGCGCCACTGGCCGATGCCGCGCAGGATGCCGTAATCCAGCCACTCACGCACAACCTTTTCGTGGCTGTCGTCAAGGAGGATTACGTCAAACTCGCAGGTCGAACCAGCGGGAATCTGCTCGCTGTTGGCAAGACTGACGCGCTCGCCCTGTGCGGTCTGTGCGCGGAGCGGGCGCTGGCATTCGCCAATCGTTCCGTTTATGTCAATGGGAATCATCCGGGGTGAAACGAAGATCAGGCCGTCAATGACCTTCTTGTAAGCAGTCAGCTTGCCGCTTTCGTTCACGGCCTTCTTCTTGCCAGTTTCGGTCTTGCCACCGATGCGGGAAAGCATACCGCAAGCATCCTTAAACATGCCTTTGATCTGGTAATCGTAAAAGATCGGATTGCCGTCTGGGTCACGCGGGAAAACAGTCATGCCCTTGTCAGCTACCGCATCGGGGCCAAGAGCTGCCACTTCATCCTCGATGGTGGCAGCATCCGGCGACTTGCTGGCGATAAACTCGCGGGCCACATTGGGGTTTGCGGGCCATGTGCCCAGCACCGGCTCAATAAACGTAGCTTTCACATGCAGCTTTTTCATAATAGTAACCTCCAAAATATATTGTTTACGCCACGCCGTCCTGGTTGTGCTGCTGGGCAGCAAGCTCCATCTGCTCCACGCTTTGCCTGCGCTCCACGCTGGGCAGCATTCCCACGGCCTTGAGCTGCTCATAGATAAACCGCTGACCCGCTTCCGTCCATACGGTGGTGTTCTTGGTGTCCCACTCGCCGGTGCTCTTGTGCTGGAACGGCGTGGATTTTCGGTTTTGGGTGTAGCCCTTGCCGCAATACTTGGCGTATAGCACCCACTGGCCGTCGCTGGTCTTGTACTGGATCTTCAGGCCGTGAAGGATTCTGTTGAGTTTCTCGGCGCTCAGGCCGTAATCCTTGGCAAGGGTGGTAGTGGTGCGGCAGTTCTTGCCCACGCACACCGCCCGGGCATACTCTGCATCCGGCTTCAGGTCGTTGTTCTCGGCCAGCAGGCTGCGGTTCACGCTTTGCAGCTCTTTCACTTTGCGGTCTGCAATAAGCACCGCACGGCGCATGACCGCTTCCGGGCTGTTCCACTGCGCCTCCACGGCCAAGAAATACTGCCGGGCCTGCTTGCCACGCTCGTTGCGCTGGATCATGCAGAGCTCTTTGGCCATTGGGATGGTGAGTTGGTGGTCATCGAGTGTTCGGCTGACTTTGCGCCCGCCCTCGTCCTGAACCCGCTCAATTTTGAGCGGGTTGAAATCCTCACCCTCGGTGAAGCCGTACTCCACCATGCGGGGAAACCAGTCCTTATAGGCCGTCTTGACCTGCAAAAACTCGTGCAGCTCCCGGCCACTCACCGTGGGGCGCTCCGGGTTTTCGTAGCTAACGGGGATGAGATTGTTTAATTCGCTCATGCCGTTTTGTCCTCCTTTTCCTTGATGATCTCGCTGACGGCAGTTTCCATCTTTTCCCGAATGCCGGGAGGGTTGCGCTTGCTGTTCAAAATCAGTGAACAGTAGCTTCTCGAAAATCCAAGATGCTTTGCTACGTCGTCTACTGTAATCTGGTTGTTGTGCATTCGGCCAATCAGACGGCCAGTCCACGGTTCAGGCTTAATCATGGCTTGTCACCCATTTCAGGAGCATCGCCACAATCCAGATTGCGGTGGCCACACCGAAGGTGAACTGCCATCCGACAAAGTGACAAATGAGCCACCAGAGGCCAGATATAATTGCCCACGAAAAGCCAAAAGCAACGACAATGAGCGCAATCGATGCAAGCGCAAGCAAAAAGGTTTCAAAATCAGGCACTTGTATTCTCCTTTTCTTTTCCTTCCTCATCGTAGACCACAAGCTCGTTCAGTGTGACCTTGAAATACTTTGCGAGCTTGAGCAGCTGCGAGATACTGGGGCCGTAAATCGAGCGTTCCCACTTCCCGATTGCGCCGTTGCTCAGGCCTGCCGCCGCCTCCAGATCGGTGCGGCTCAGCCCGTGCAGCTTGCAAAACTGGTCGATTTTTGATACATTCACTAGCAATTCTCCTTTCCGGGCTTGAAAATCACTAGAAAATATGCTACTATGTAGTTGCGAGGTACAAAGTGAATAAAATCTAGCGTCTGCCCGATATAATATTGTCAGGGGCTTTGGTTTTGTTTGCCCTGTGCTTAGTATTATACTAGCCAAGTGGCTATTTTGCAATAGCTAATCTGCAATTTAGTGAACATTTGGCTATTTTCACAGAATAGCGAGGTCTTTTCTATGCGAAATGTGGAGAGAGCTAAAAAAATCGCTACTGAAAAAGGGATCAACGTTTCTTTTGTATGCCGAGAGATTGGAAAGAGCCGTGGCTATATTTCGCAAATGCTAGTAAGCGGACGTGACTTCCCGGATGAAATGCTAGTGCCAGTAGCCAATGCGCTAGGTGTCACGGTTGAGGAGTTGACCGGCGAAGAGCAAAAAGAAAAGCCCACTCCCAGTGAAGAGAGTGAGCTGGATGCAGATGTGAAAGCAAAAGCTTATACTATATTAGATAAGCTGAGAAAGTTGCCGACAAAACAGCAGGAAGCTTTTCTAAACTCGCTGGACATTTCCATTGATGCAGCCTTAAACATGATGGATGGTAACGGGAATGGCTAATCTAAAACAGGAAGAAAAGGCCATCAAAGCCATTTATGATTATTATGAAAGTAAAAATCGTAATGGTTATTTAGGAAAGGCGTACTTAAATCGGGTCGTAGGAGAAGAAAATGTTGACTCGGTTTTGTCGATTCTTCGTGCTGATGGATATGTAAAAGTAGAAGGTATTGAACCAAGTGTTCGCATAGGAGAAAACAATCCCGCTGTTGTTAGGCTGACGGATAAAGGAAAAACTTATTTTGTTGACCAACAAAGAAAGCAGAGAATCAGCCGCAGACAGTTCTTTCAAAGCGCTGCCATTGCGGTGATCTCTGCTGTTGTGAGTACGTTATTGACGCTTTTGGTGACTCAAAGGAGCGAAGAGTCTGAAACTTCCAGCTCATAGGAGCAAGGGTCAAGGCTGGTAACGTATACAGATCTGTATTTGCGCGGTGCTCTTGCTTCTTTGCTGCCGAGTGTAATGGAAAGGTATCCGCCAAGACCGTCTTTGATATGGAAATGCGTATCAGGGCACAGCTCCATAAGGTCTGCAAGGGTAACACCTTTATAAGTAACTTCTGTTTTAAGGTACTCTAAAGGGATGCCGACGCACTTTTGCTCCGGCTCTTGTTTGGGATTAGACTGAAAAAGTGCAAAATCATTGAGATCAAGGAACTCGTAAGCGAGAATCGCAAACATCGCGATAACAAACACGGCGATGATGAAAAGAAGAACATTACTCGACATTTTGCATTGCCTCCTTTAAGAGTTTATCCACGTCGATGCCAAGGGAAAGTGCAAGCTTGATTTTCTCAAGTATAACACATTCCGGGGTGTCTTTCATCAATTTTGTGCTATTTTCTTCCACTTTGTTTTCCTCCTTTGGCATTTTCTTTGATAACTTAGTTTTCCGGCAGCTGGTTGGCTGCCTATTTTTTGTATATGTGAGGTGCTTATTATGGCAAATGCCTGTCCTGTCTGCGGTGGCAAGCTGGGATTACTCAACCGCGAAAAGAGCGCCGACGGTCTGATCTGCGCCGGATGCAGCAACTTCTTTTACTCAAAACTGGGCTTCCGAGCCGCAAAGCAACCGACATCTGCCCTTGCGGACTACTGGGCTACACTGGAACAGCGTCGGAAGGTGTTCAAAGAAACCGATTCCATCTATGATGGTGACGCGCTCTTTGTGTCGATTGACAAACCAAACCGGCTGTTTTGCATTGGACACCGCAGCGGCGATAAAGGCCCTCGCATAATCTACAGCTTTGATGAAGTCGCCGGTTATGAATCTGACGCGCCTGACGATCTGACGGTGACAGAGACAAAGGGCGGTATTGGCCGTGCCGTGATCGGTGCAGCTGTTGCTGGTCCTGTGGGTGCGATCGTGGGCGCCGCCACCGCTAAAACAGAGACCCGCAAGGGTCGCAGTAAAGAGAGCGTGTCTATCCGCTTTGCGCTTCCACTGGGCGAAAGCAGCTTGCCGACAATGGTTTACCCCGGCGGGATGACTGCGTTTCTCAAGAGCTGCAAAGCCAGCCAGGAGAAGCCGCAGGATCCCGCTCCGGTTGCCACAAGCGCCGCCGATGAGCTTTTGAAGTTTAAGCGGTTGCTGGATATGGGAGCTGTTACGGAGGCAGAGTACAACGCCAAGAAAGCTCAGCTATTGGGCTTGTAACTTATTCACAACCGCATTATACAACCGTTGATTGTAATGCGTCAAGCGCGTTTAATCGCTCAAAAATGCGCGAAAAATTTAGTATTTGCGCTGAATCGTTGAAATTTACGCTGACTTTTTGCTAAATACGCGCGTTTTGCGCGAACAACGTGCAAAATATGCACGTTGCTATCCGTGGTTGCAAGGTTGTTGCATTTTTTGCAACAGTTCAGCGGCAAGCTCCCCACCGGGTGCGTCTGCTGCAGCCTTGAGCTGCCGGAGATCCCCGGACTTGCGGATCACAAAAAGTCGAGCCCGAGCCTGTCCCTCGGGCGGCATATCCTCATAGCAGGCCAGCGCGGCGCGGATGTGGGTGCAAAACAGCTTCATCTTGTCCATCTTTAGTCCTCCCAAGGTTCAGGTGTTCGGGCCGTGCCGGTCAAAATGGTGGCAGGCATCCCGTCAATGATGGTCATTTTGTTTTCTTTACCGTTTCTTTGCTCGAAATCCATTTTATTTCACCTCTGTTTTTGTTCAATTTGTCCAACTTGTTTTAGATTTTACCATTTTATGGGAAAACTTGAAGGACTTCCGCTCTGTCGAGTGGCATGGGTTTTTCCCATGTCACTTTTTGTTTTTATGGCATGGAAATTTGTGAGGTTATAATTGATGAGCTACTTTACTGCGGAAAAGCTTGGTGTCGCATTGGCGCGGGCCAGAGTCGCGGCAGGCTTGAGCCAAGTCGACATGGCCCGCCGGATCAACAAGGGAAAGGCTACGATCCAGAGCTGGGAGTGCGGGGCGTCCAGCCCACCAGCTGACAAGATAATGGACTGGTTCGAGGCTTGCGGGACTTCTCCGCTCCCCGCCATGCAAGAAATGCTGCACCCAGAACTTTATAAAGAGCCCGTACAGCGCAAATCAGACGAAGAGCTGGATGAGGCGCTTACAGAATACTTTCGCACAGCGCCGCGAATTGTAAAAGAGATGGTGCTGTTTATCCTTTTGGGCCGACATGGCAGCTATCCACCGGCGGTGTTTGCTGAGGTGTGCGCGAATCTGCATACTCCCTTGCAAAACAAGGTATCCGTCTGCGGCCAAATACTGGACAATTACGGGTTTGCCGTGGCTACAGGAACAGACCCGATCCCGTGGGAAGTCCAGCCTCCGGTGAGTCTGCTGCAGTCGGCATACCAGGCGGGAAAAGAGGCCGCGAAGAGCGGCGAGGCCGACTATACCGCAAAGCGAGGTGAAGAGCTTTGAAGTGCATTCGCGCTTGCTGCCGTCGGGAAATCCCGGACGACGCATCTTTTTGCCCCTACTGCGGCAAGAAGCAGCCCGAAGCCGCCCCGCAGCAAAGAAAAAAGCGCCGCCGCCCAAAGGGCAGCGGCAGTGTATATAAGTTGAGCGGGACGAGGTCAAAACCGTATGTGGCCCTGACAGCCAAGCGAGACGTTCTGGGGACGTTTGCGACGCCGGGTGAAGCAGTACAAGCGCTGGACGCTTACAACGCCCAGAACACCCCCGCAGCGCGTCTGAAATGCACTTTTGCGGATGCCTACGCCCAATGGAAAGCGCAGCCCAAATTTGACAAGCTCAGCACTGACATGAAAAAGGGTTATGAGCTGGCCTATGCAAAGGCTGCGCCGCTGTATGACCGACAGCTCCGGGACTTAAAAGCCGCAGACTATCAACAGGTGATTGACCAGATGGTGGAAAAGGGCCTCTCCCGCAGCTCCTGCGAAAAGCAGCGCACACTTTTCAGCCAGATCTGCGAGTGGGCGATGGCTCAGGACATCATAAACAAAAACTATGCCATGCTCTTGCAGCTCCCAGCGGCTACAGGCAAGGCAGAGCGCACCTTGACCGCTCAAGAGATAGAGCAAATAAGCAGCCGACAAGACGACCCGAAGCTTGGGCAGACAGCGCAAATCGCAATGGTGCTGCTCTACACCGGTATGCGTATCGATGAGCTGCTCTCCATGCGCTGCGACGATGTGCATCTAAAAGAGCGGTATATGCAGGGCGGCGAAAAGACCGAGGCGGGCAAAAACCGCATTATCCCTATTTTGGACCCCATTTATAAAATTATTGCCTTTTGGATGCTTGACAGCGGCTGTGAGTGGCTGATACCGTCCAAAGCCGGTACAAAGCTGGACAAGCGCAACGTGGCTACAAAGTTTCGGGCCTTGATGCAGGAGTGCCATATAGAGGGGGTGCATCCGCATACGCTGCGCCACACGGCCAGCAGCAAGATGGTGGAGTGCGGCCTGGAAAAGACCGCCGTACAGGCCATCTTGGGTCACAAAAATTTCTCCACCACGGCCAACAAGTACGTCTCCCACAATGACCCGGATTATCTGTTGCAGGAAATGCGAAAAATGAAGTATTGATTTGTTAGATTGTTTGTTAGATTGTTACATTCATTCAGGAGATTTTAAGGTATTTCAAGCAAAAAGAAAAACGCACGGACGATTTGTTTTTATCGTTCGTGCGTTTATTTTTGAAGCTGGTGACAGGAGTTGAACCTGCAACCCACTGATTACAAATCAGTTTTATTTTACCATTTATCGATAAAAATTCAAAGTTTGTTAGCCTTACGTTAGCTTATTAAACTTAAAAATTCAATTTTTCAAGTTTTGGCTGTATGTAAAAATAACGCATTTTGTGTCGTTTTACAATGCGGTTATCTTCCGCATGACCAACTCATACTCTTTCGGGTATGCAAGCTTTATGGCGCTCATGTGCTCATCAAGCACTTCCATCAAGCCTCCAAAGGGCGCGGCGCTGGCCGCTTCCACGAACTCGCTTTGCGGATTTGCTTTTGTGGAGCATGCCGCCGGGTACGACGCGGGAGGCAGCGCTTGAGTCTGCATTTCTGCCGGTGCCTGCTTTTCTTCCAGCTCATTCCTCACGGTGCAGAGGGCGGCAAGTTTTTCCACGCTCTGCCAGTCCGTCGATCCGCATTTCAGCTTGTGGATATGGGTGTTGATCTCGTCGATGTCCATACTTGCCGCCCTCCTCCCTTATGCGTTGCGCAGAATGTCTGCCGCGCGTTTGTAAGCGTCTCGCTCTGCGCCGGTGGCGTCCTGCATCATGTCCTCAATGTCAGAGATCATGCGATCACGGCCATCCGTGCGGGAGTAGTGTCCACGAACATAGTGACGGCCTCGATTGGCGTAGCTGTTGCCACGGCCATAGCTGCCATCCTGGCCATGAGTGCCGCGCATATCGGCTTCCCATTCGCCGGTACGGCTGTAGTCCCCGTCCTCCAGCATCTGGATCTTGTCGATATTCTTGATGGTGTCGGTCAGCTTGTGCGCGGTGTCCAGATCACCGGCGCTCAGTTCACCTTTTCGGGTAATTTCTTCCAGTTCCTCGCACAGCATATCTTTCAGTGCGTTAAGGTGTTTCATGTTCATAGCGCTCTCCTCTCATTATGCCACGCGCTCAACGATGAGATTGCTGTTTGCAATGTCGATCGCCTGCGTGCTGGTGTTCTCGACTGCCACAGTCACGCAGCAGCCGCGCGGAACCTCGATAAAGGCGGCGGCGAACACATTAAAGTAGTTCCCTGCTGCCGCCGGGGTAACAATGGCCGTTGCGCTGTTCAGCGGCTCGCCAGCGATTGCCAGCGCTACAGAGATAGCCCCGGCTGTGCCGCCGGTAGGCACCGCAATGTTTCCGCCAAAACTCACCTTGAAGCGGGCTTTGCACTGGTTTGTCAGGCCGCGCAGGGTCACGATACCCGCGCCCTCACGATGGACGATGCAGGCCGGGCCTTTTACGGCAGTCTCTGTCAAGGGAAGATTTTCCCCGGCGGATACCGTCACGATATTGGGATTCGTAAATTCAGCCATTTTATCGGCTCCTTTCATAAATAAAAGCGCCGGGACTTTTGCCCCGGCGCTCTGGTTTGCAAAATCAGCTCAGGGGCTGAACAGACTACAATTTGCAGTCAGTTGCCGTTATTTGGTTATGCGCAGCCGTTACAGCCGCATCCGGTGCCACAATTACCGTACTGGTACGGCGCAGGAACCGGGAAGGCAGGAACGGGACGCGGGTTGTAGTAGGCCAGCTGACCGCTCATGTATGCCTTGAGGGTCTCGTTCTGCGCCGCCTGGGAAGCTGCAAGCTGAGCCGCAAAGAGCTGCTGGCTCTGCTCCGCGATCTTGGCGTCCTTTGCCTCGATGCGCTGAGCTGTGAGAGCGTCCAGGATAGCCCGGGCGTTCTGGTTCTGGTTGTCTACGATGTCCCGGGTCGCGTTCTGCACGGTGTTCCGGGTCTCGCAGGACTGGGTAGCCAGATTGTAGTTGACGCCCTGGATAGCAGACCGGGTCTCACAGCAGCAGTTCTGCTGCTGCATCTGCATCGCAAAGAGCTGCTGCATGAATGCCGCCTGCTGATTTGCACGGCTGATCTCGGCGGACATGAAGCCGTTACTCACGGTCTGCTGGACGCCGTTGATGAGCTGTGCCTGCTGGTAGAAACCGTCACACATACCGTTGTTTACGCCATCGATCTTGCGTTCGATGTTGGCGAAGTCGCTGGTCAGGATGTAACCATCCACGACGCCGGCGCCGGCACCGGCGCGATTGCCGCCCCAGTTACCGCCCCAGCCGCAGAAGATGAAAAGGAAGAGCACGATGATCCACCACGAACCATCGCCGCCAAAGCCAAAGCCGTTGCCGTTGTTGGTATTGGCGGGCTGCACCGGCATAGTCAAGCCGATGTTGTCAGAAGAAAGAGACATTTTGTACTCCTTTCAAAATTTTTGGTAAAAAGTGTATCTCGACCGTGGCCACGGTTACGACTTAGTGTAAAAACTGCTGGAACTGCTGAGCCATTGCCTGAAGCTGGTTGAGCTGGTCTTGGCTCATCCGCCCGGATTGCAGGAGCTTTTGCACCTCCTGCTTTGGATCGCCCTGAAAATTAGCCTTGAACTGCTGGAACTGCTGCATCATCTGGCCGAACTGGCCCATAGGGCCGGGCATGGATGATGCTTTGCCGCCGCCCAGTGCATTAAAAAGAGGATTTGCCATGATCACTTGACCTCCGTTTTGGTTTTTGTGGGCTCCTGCTTTTCAAGCGCTGCACAGCGGGCTGCCAGGGCGTCAAACTCTGCCCTGGTGACAAACTCCCCGCCGGGCTGTTGGACGGCCTGAGCGGGCATCTTAGCTGCCGTGGTGCGCTCCTTGTAATCAAAGGCCCTGAGCGGCAGCGGCATTCCGCTTGCGTCCGTGCTCTTGATGTAAAAGGCGCTGTTCTCGCTATCCATCAAGAGCACGCTGTTGCCTGCGGCGACCATATAGGCTTTTGCGCCCTCTTCGCCCTGCACCCAGATGATCGGAGGCGTGGCTGGGGAGCTTTGACCTGTCGGTTGGCTCATCATGGGCGCCTGATACCCGGCATTCTGCCGCAGCTGCGTGAGCTGGTCAGGCATAGGCTGTCCGTAGTAGTTTGGCATTTGGTAGCCATATGGATTGTACGGCATCGTTTAGTCCTCCTTGTACCAGTAGTAGATCGGGCATTCTGCGCCGCTGTCCCAGCTGTCCAGCCAGTCACCGTTGACCACGGCCAGAACATGGCCGGAACACCCCAGCACATACACGCCGTGCGGATACTCCCGGGCAAAATCTGCCACCGTGTAACAGGTGGTGCAGTCCGCTTCGACAAGGCGGCGCTTGAATCCGTGCTTTTGGAGGTATGCGCCCCATGTGCGGTTGGCGCTGGGCATATCGCCGAGAGCAAAGCCGGTCAGCGCCAATCCAATGTAGGCCTGCTCCCAGCTCTGCCCAGTGGCCGCTGCTACCGCACGCACGGCGCAATCACCCACGCTGCCCCCGTGGGGGTTAGGGTTAAACTTGTGCCACATGGTGCGCCCCTCCCTTTGCGCCCATAGTACCTTTTCTGCCAAATCCGTGCGTTAAACGAACGTCAAACGAAGGACAAAAAAGAAAAGCGCCCACACGGCATTACACCGCGTGAGCGCTTGATTTTTGAGAACTATAAATATTTTAGAAAAGCTCTTGACATTTTGTAGCAACAAATATATAATACTTGTAGCGACAGAAAAAGAGAGGTGATTTAGATGTCGCCTAAGACTGGTAGGCCAAAGGTAGAAAACCCAAAAGACACCATGCTCCGCGTCAGACTGGACGAAGGATATTGCAGGAAGTTGGACAAGTGCGCCGAATCCCTGAATATGAGCAAAAGCGAAATCGTGCGTAAGGGAATCGACCTCGTTGAACAGTCCATTAAATAAAAAAATCCCTGCGCTGCTACTTCTTGGCGGTCGTACAGCACAGAGATTCAATCCCAAACTTTTGAGGTTCGGTAAATTTAGTATACCACAGCCTCAAATGTTTTACAAACATTTTTGAGGTATTCTATAATGGAAACACCAAAAATCACGAAGGTGGAGCTTGAACTGGATGCTGTTTCTGGCGAACTCCGAGTAATGCACGACCTACTGAACATCTTTGCCAACTGGTTCGAGGAGACCCACAAGACCGATATGATCAAGCGGGAGCGCACCAGCGAGCTTGTGAGCCAGATTTGGAGAGAAGCCCCGATGTACAGCTCCATGCTGACGGCCTTGTTTGCATCCCTTACCGGGTTGGAAAAGGAAGTAGATGAGGTGATTGAAGCGGAGATCAATAAGGAGAGTGTGGCATGAGTGACATTGTTCTTTCGATTCAGAACGGTGAGCCGGTAGCATCCAGCCGGGATATAGCTGAGAACTTCGGCAAGCGCCACTCTCACGTTTTGGATGGCATTCAGTCCATTATCCACTCAGCCGAAAAATCGGCTCAGTGGTTCTGCGAGTCAGAATACAAAGATGCAAGTGGACGAACGAACAAAATGTACTACATGAATCGTCAGGGGTTCTCCCTTGTTGTGATGGGATTCACCGGCGAAAAAGCCTTAGAGTGGAAAATTAAGTACATTGAAGCCTTTGAGGAAATGGCAAAGCAGTTGACCACGCCCGAACCTGAACCGCCGGAGCTGGCACTTTCCAAAGCGCTGGTCATGGCGCAAGGCATCATTGCGAGGGAACAGGAGCGCTCTAAGCAGCTCGAAAAGGAAAATGCCAAGCTCAAGCCTGCCGCCGAGTACGCCCACAATATGCTTTTGAGTGATGAGACGCTGACCGTGACACAGCTGGCCCAGAACTACGGCATGACTGCACGGAAGCTGAACAGCCTTCTGGCAGAATGGGGTGTACAGCGCAAGGTCAACGACCAGTGGATACTATACAGCAAGTATATCAACAAAGGCTATGTTGTGAGCATCCCGGTGGACGTTGGCGAGAACAAGACCAAGGAAAACACTCGCTGGACACGGACAGGGCAGGCGTTCCTGTACAAGCAGCTCCATGACCACGGTTACAAGACCGTGAAGGAACAGCAGGAAGAAAAGGCCAAAGAGCGCAAGGTGCTCCTTTCCCCCGCTGAACAAACCGCATAAACAGAAAGGCCCCCGATGCTCCAAACGGAACACCGGGGGTTTCTTCTTACTCAAGCACTTTGTCAATGCCTTTCAGCCGGTAGCCTATCGCCGTCCGGCTGTAATGGGTCTGTGCTGCAATGTCCGGCAGCGGAAGCCGCTCAACGTACCGCAGTAAGGCTATCTTACGGTCTACCCTCCCAAGCGGTGCGTTTTTAATTGCGGCGGTCATCTGCTGTCGGTCAAGTCCTTGCAGCGCAGCGGGCAGCACTACGCGAGCCGCCGCCACAGGCAGCACCGAGCCAGAAGGGCTGCGGCAGCTGTCCGGCGTTGCGCACTCGAGCGGTCACGGCACGGGGATGTCCCATTTTGCCGCCGTTGGCAAAATGGTCACACACTGCGGTCCACAAAATCGGGTACGCACGCTGATCATAATAATAGCGCGGTGTTTGCTCGAATATAGTGCTGTTCATGGTCTTACTCCTTACTCAGGGCCGCCTTTGCCCGGTCAAAGAAAAACTGGATCACCGCGCCGATGGTCTCATCAGTGATGGCCCAGCTGATGAGCCTGCCGTATTTGCTGGCGCTCAGAGCGGCCCTGAGCATCTTGACGACCCACGCCTTGCGCTCTGCGCCGCGCTTTGTACCCTGTATCTCGTGCTCGGCCCGCTCGATGAGGTCAAGCACCAGAGGCTTTACCGCTGCACCATAGCCCAGCCGGATGCAGCCAAGGGCGTAGAAAATAAAGCCGCCCAGCATCAGCACTGCCGCCACCGGGGCAGGGATAAGGTCAAAAAGCTTAGTTGCCAGTGCTACCATGATTGGTCACTCCTTTTAACAGATAGTTGTCGATGTCGGCGCGGCTCTTCTGCATCCCCTCGCGGTTGTTGCCGGACAACTGCGCGTCCAGCAGATTGCGCACCCCGTCGAGGGTCAGACGGCTCACCTCGTCGATTTCTTCAAAGCGGCGCAGGTCACGGGCAAGGGCCTGCGTGTGCTGAAGCTGGCCTTGCTCCAAGGTACCGATGCGCTTGTCCATCTCATCCAGCCGCTTGTTCTGCACGTTGTCCGGCTCCTGCGCCTTTTTGATGTACTTGTGGATGATTTCCAGCACCTTATCGATGGTGATGGCTGCAGCGCACAGGCTTCCCAGGATGCCCAGTACCCACAGCAAAGCTTCTTTTTCGGTCATTTGCCCTCCCGGAGACGGGTCAGGCCCTTCTTGCGGATGATTTTCGGGTAGTTGAGTGTCGTGACGTTGAGGTCTACGTTGCCGATGATGCCCGGCACGCTGCCCTTGCTGGTGTGCTGGTGGGCGTTGTAGGCAAAATCGACCTTGGGTGCCTTGCCCGTGTAGTCGGCCAGCCAGACGTCCCACCGAGAGGACAGCCGAGCCATGTCCAGCTCATACTTGTAACCGGTGTAGGTGTAGGCATCTCCCGTCAGCTTCTCATAAAATTGTTCCTGCGTCAGGTTAATATCCTCAAAATACGGCTGTCCATCTATATCAAAAGGCATCGGTAATACATAAACGCCAAGCTTCTTTCCTTCTGCCTGGGTGATGCCGCTGTTACTGTCTGTCACAATAGCGATTCTTGCCATCGGCCAATCCTCCTTATATTCAAAAAAATTCTATACCTGTCTAATATACCGTAAAAATCGCTATTTTGCAAGGATATCCGCCTTTTTCTTGACAAGGAGGCCCTGTTCACGCTAAAATATCAGAGATTGAATGGAGGATTTAAAATGGCTGATTTTAAAAAGGAAATAGAAAGACGCCGTACATTTGCAATTATTTCCCATCCCGATGCCGGTAAGACGACATTGACAGAGAAGTTTTTGCTCTATGGCGGTGCCATCAATCTGGCCGGCTCCGTAAAGGGAAAGAAAACAGCAAAGCATGCTGTCTCCGACTGGATGGAAATTGAGAAGGAAAGAGGTATTTCGGTTACTTCTTCCGTTATGCAGTTTAACTATAAAGATTATTGTATC